>Ga0068714_10000916_pt1 | contig 48425 bp, 44 predicted proteins | sample MTBNYHSulfiMetaG_FD_62988 | JGI IMG/M metagenome (GOLD analysis project Ga0068714, IMG submission 62988) | Enrichment culture microbial communities from rom New York Harbor, USA that are MTBE-degrading - MTBE-NYH (New York Harbor Sulfidogenic)... | ecosystem: Environmental > Aquatic > Marine >... | reverse complement strand
ATGAGTATCCCCAGTGACGAATGGGCATCCTGTTTCTGTAATTCGACGACGTTATGATTTAACGACATACGGTTTTCCTCTTTGGGTAACGAAACCTTTCTTTTTTTCTCCAACAACCGCGATGTATCGATGCGTAATAGAGACATACGGTCTTGACGTGTGATATGTCTCAAGTAGTTCACCGGTTCGTCTCAGTATGTTTTCTTTTTTGTTCGTATCAACGAGCTGTACGATTCCCGCGGCGACACCAGAATTTATCAGTTGTTCCATGACTGTGTCCCTGTTTTCAAATGTAAATCTTTTTTTTCCCTTCCACGCATCAATTATTCTCAGTCCGTTGATCCGCATTCTTTGAACAAGGGTCTCTTTTGAAAGAAAAAAATGTGGTATAATATAAGAGGTCAACGCAGCTGGTTCTTCTGCTATTGCGACAAGGAAAAATAGCACAAACTCCCAGTTGGAAAACATGCTATTGTCGATGATCCCAATTTTTCCTTTCTGACGAAGTACCCGCGTACATTCTGTTAAAATCTGTGGTGTAACATATCCCAACCCCCATGCGCAGGTGATACAGTCATAGCTATGAGGAGGTTGCTTTTTGAGAAAATCAACCACATCATCGTGGATGAACTGGCATGTATCACCATATTTGTGTTGTGCTATAGAAATCATCGCCGTAGAGGAGTCTACACCGGTGACTGTTCCTTGGGTCATATCCTGCAGTGCATGGGTCACAAAACCGGTGCCACAGGTCAAATCAAGACAGTCTCCCCCTCGTAATGGATCTAATTTTCTCAGCATATCAATAGTGAGAGACGCCATATACTCCGTCCAGTGGGCGTCATAGGAAGAAGCGACCTCATCATAGCCAGTCTCTACGAGCTTTTTTGTACGATTTTCCTGATTCAAATAAAGATGAAAGAAACGGATACCAAGCTTGAGCCAATGACGACGAATGATGCCTCTCACCTTTTCTAGTATTTATGATTTGGGAATAATGAAAAATATCTTTTGTTGTTATTAAGGTTTAGGATGACCTTTTAAGCTGGCATTGTGGATTACCGGTCCTGTTTCCGACCTATCTTCTCTTACATACCCTTTGTTTTTCTTTGTAATGTCTCAAGCCATGAGGGTATCCCTTCGACCGTCCGACACATGCATCGTTTGGCAAACATCTGACGATAGGTGATGTTGCATTCTACCCGGTTCTCAAGATGTTTTTTAATCGAACTACCCAGTCGTCCTCCCCGCCAATCCCAATCCGTCAGGAGGATGATCTTCTGGTGTTTCTGCGCGATGTCGTCACAAAAATCAGAGACAGATTGTCCCTTGTTGAATCGGATGATCTCTCCTTTGAGTTCAAGTTTCCGTAATGCAGCGATGTCTTTATCTCCCTCAACGATGATTGGAACAGTTGTATTGTCCTCACGTAACGCATCAAGGAGTTGTTCTAGTTCCTCTAAGGTTTGTTGATCATTCATGAATAACCCTTTGCAGTCTTTCAATGACCAGATCCTTGGGGATCTTCCGGAGGCACACTGTTTTTTCCCTGCTTTTCTCTCCATCCACGATAATAACATCGTTACTGGTCAGTTGAAAAAACCGTGCAAGGGTCTCTCTGACCTCGGTATTTGCCTTGTTGTCCCTTGCTACTGACGTGACTTTGATTTCAATGGATTTCCTCCATTGATTGTACTTGTATGGAAAGACCGTTTGAGATGATCCTGGAGCCACATGAAGACAGAGAAGCACGCCTTCTTTGGATCCAATAATCGCATCGGTAAATGACGTCATACACCTGAAAAAATCATTCATTACGGTTGGGACAGTTTCAGGATGGCCTCTGCAAGATCTCCGTTTGTCTCCTTTAAGGCCTTACGTGCCTCTGCCTCTGATTTGCCTGTCTGCTCCATGATTAACTTGATGTCCTCTTTTTGCGTGTCCTGGGGTTCGCCACCTCTGTTTTTCACGGTCGGCTCGCCGATAATCTGAAACGTCTTCTGTCCCTGTGCCTCCATCACAGTTACCTCCGCAGAGTCAAAGACGTATTCCTTTGTGTCTGTCTGAATGATAACTTTTTCTACATTATCGATGTTTTTCACATTAATCCCAAAGCGTTTCATCATCTGCGCAAGCTGCCTGCTATTCATTCGACCTGGCATCATATCTAACAAACCCTTGTATGGTTCCGAAGCATATATAGAGTTCTATTCGTTTAACATTTTTGGTATGATTTCAGAAGCAGAAATGAAGACGTTAGAGAGAAACTCAGAGTACTACGGCGTCCCAGCACACCAGCTCATGGAAAACGCAGGCAAAAGCATCGCTGAGTTTGTACGAGACATGGTACAAGACACAAAGAAGAACATCCTTATCCTCTGCGGGCCTGGTAATAATGGCGGAGATGGGTTTGTCGCAGCCCGGTACCTTACCCAGTATTACAAGGTCGCTGTGTTTCTTGCCGGAACAACCATCAAAACAGATATTGCATTACGAAATTTCCAGAAACTACAGACCTATGAGGTGAAAATCTACCAGTCCGCTCATGATATCGACCGACTGCTGGCAGGAAACGATGTATTCATTGATGCACTCCTTGGAACAGGACTTACCGGGGAGCTGAAGGACCCTTATGCGACCATCGTAGAAAAAATCAATCAGACGACTGGAAAAACAATCGTTTCTGTTGATATCCCCACTGGTCTTGGGACCACCCATACCATCACCCCTGAGTACACCATCACGTTTCATGACATTAAAGAAGTCATGAACAAACAGAACAGCGGAAAAATCCATATTGTTGACATCGGCATTCCAAATGAGGCGCGGACATACATCGGACCGGGGGAGCTTTCTGTCTATTATCCACGACCTGCGAAGACCTCGCATAAAGGAGAGAATGGCATCGTGCTTATCATAGGAGGTGGACCGTATATCGGGGCACCGGCACTCAGTGGTCTTTCAGCTCTTCGAACCGGTGCTGACCTTGTGTACATCGCCACACCCAAACGATCCTGGGAATCTGTTGCCGCGTTTTCACCAAACTTCATTGTCAAAGATCTCAATGGTGAGATGCTTTCTACAGATGACATTCCGCATATCGAAGAACTTCTTGAGAAGTGCACTGCAGTGATTCTTGGCCCGGGCCTTGGCACCGCCCGTCAGACCGAAGAAGCGGTTGTCAGTTTGGTACAACGCATCATCGCAGAAAAAAAACCACTGGTCCTTGATGCAGATGCCATACAACCCATCGCAGACCACCTCTCAGTTCTGAAGAATACCACGACCGTGATCACCCCGCATGTCGGTGAATTCAAAAAACTTACAGGCATAGCACTCTCTCAGAACCTCGATGGACGTATCAACACCGTGGAAGAATGGGCTGCCAAACTCGGGATCACGATTTTCCTGAAAGGATTCATCGACATCATCAGCGATGGAACATCAGTAAAACAAAATAAGATCCATAATGAGGCGATGACGGTCGGAGGCACCGGTGACGTCCTTGCAGGGATCATCGGAGCACTGCTTTCAAAGAAAGTACAACCATTTGAAGCCGCACGAATCGCTGCCTTCCTCAACGGGGAGGCAGGCAACGAGGCATTCCAGAAGAAATCCTATGGATTGCTTGCGACCGACATCATCGAAGAAATCCCTACAATCCTGAAAAAATATCTATAAATCTCTGTTTATTTTAAATCAACGCATCAAATCAAAAATCAATATCATTCCCAGATTGCTTTAACCTCTTGATGGCTGACCAGTTCCCCTGCAACCTGAAACAACACCCATGCAAGGAACGCAGGCTCCTGCTGCATCTCCTCTGAAAGTGCTGTAGTTATCTTCTGTTTCAACTCCTTTTCAAGCTTATCAGGGTTCTTTGGCCACTCTGCATATTGGTATTGCCTCATCCAGTCCGCGGTTAGCTCAATCAACTCGGTTTTCTTATGAGCAAGCTTGCGGACTGCTTTTTCAGTTTTTTTCACAAAAAATCCAGATGATTTTTTCTCCCACATAACATATCCCTCACGAGAAGATATCGCTTCCGGTCATAAAAGTCTTTACTTTGCTATGAAAAAAACTTTTAAGTACTCTTTTGTCATCAGCGGTTCGGATGAGAAAATTATATCTTGTGACAATCATCTTTCTTGGATTTTTTATACTATCACCAGTAGTTACCGCTCTTTTTACATCCCCTTATGACCTTAAAGGAACCCTTGCAAGGGATACGGAAGCGTTCATTATCGGAAAAACCACGGTCCGCGGGACCTGTACAGGTTATCCGATGACCCCACTCATCGATTCATCCCTTGTTCAAGAGATGGAAGGATTCCCACTCATCGGAAAAAACACAATCAGCTTTGTCTCCTCTGTGATCGTTGCAGAAAACATCGATATCACGACAGCAGCCTCCCTCGAGGATCTCGTATTACGATATTATGATCATCTCACCCAATATACAGATGTAGAGATCATCACCGAGGAGGGTCTTTTCCTCTTCGGAGTTCAAAAAGCAACTATGAATATTTCCGCGGATTTCCCCTATGCAGTCACCACATTTGTTCCCCTTGACATCTTCCCGGATACACCAACGCGATTTTTTATTTCAGGGGCATATACCCCACTGCGTATGAGCGGGTCCGGTGACTTTGCAGTACTTGCCACCCTTTCAGAGAGCAGTATGATTAAAGTAAAGGATAGGGCGGGGAGAATACGTTGGAGCGGTGGGTCACAACACGACTATCTCTTGATACAGGATACGACCTTCTCTATCACTCAGCAGCCTCCATTGTCTCTTGTCCCTCTGGGCAACTCCTCTGAAAAAACAACACTTGCACTGTCGGTTTCCCCTGCGGACCATAGCGATATCAAAGCCACATACCTCATAGAAAGCATATCAACTTCTGTTGAAACAAATCTACAAGACGGTGCTACCTCTGAATTTCTCGATAACCTTAATCAGCTAGACATCCTCATTCGAACTGCTTCTTTTATAGCAAATGGAGTGCTTGTGTTCCTGCAAATCAATGATACCATGATCATTGACCAATCATCACAGCAGTTTTCATCAGTCGGTTTTATCCGATTCAACACCCTCGATATCTCTCATGGTGTATCATCCGAAGAACCAGTTTTGCAGGGTGATTGTACGCTGACATTCCTGGGAGATCATTTCTATACACCTCAAGCAAAACAAAACCTGGATGGAACACGGGTTCCGTACGAGCTGATTCTCATCTGGGTTATCGCGATAGGTGTCTTTGTCTACATACGTTTTTTTACACGGCCATCTATCGACATGGAAAAAGATGAAAGGATACGACGCTACGCTCTTTTTATTCATATAATCGTACTGGTCATCACGTTTGTGTTAGTTGAGTATGAATTATATTTACTCTTTGGTGCAAGTGCTTTTATACTCTTGTTCTCTCAGGGATTTACCCTGGTTGCCGGGGTGTTTCTCATGATGGAAATACTCATTTGGATTCTTGGGTTTTTCGCACTTGCACTTCCCATTCAACTGCTCTCCTATTCGGTTCTCCGTGCCCGTGGCATAGGAAAAGGGGGAAACGGTATATGGAAAGCAGTTGGGGATCTGTTTATCTGGGTTTTTTGCGGAATGTATCTTCTGTTATTTCTTAATCTTATTTCTACTATGATTCCTTTTTCTGTTATATATCCATTGGGATGATTCATGCAGCTAGGAATTCAACCACTCGTCGATGAGCCAGCTCTTCTGCTGAAAGAAAAAAAACTCCTGGTAATCGCGGACCTTCATATCGGTATTGAAAATGAACTACGAGAGAACGGACTACAGGTACCATCCCAGACCACCATCATGGAACAACGGTTGATTTTGATTCTCACGACACATGCAGTAAACGACATAATTTTCTTAGGAGATATTAAACATACCATTCCTTCCTCAACCAATGAGGAGCGAACCGATGTGAAAAAATTCCTAAACACGATTCAGAGTTATTGTACCCTACATATCGTACCTGGGAACCACGATGGAAACATAGACCGGTTATGCTCCCCTGCTATCCAGCTGCATCCATCTGATGGTTTTGTTTTTGAGGAAATCGGGTTTGCCCATGGACATCGAAAACCATCCATCGAAGTTATGCAGTGCGACCAGGTGATTATTGGCCATTCTCACCCAATGGTGATGCTCATCGATCGTCTTGGGTACCGGACGTTTGAACAATGTTGGATACGTGGTCCTCCATTGGTAGATACACTCCAAGAGAAATATCCAAACTCTTCAACATCACAACTATTGTGTATGCCTGCGTTTAACCCACTCTGCGGTGGTGTTGCAGTCAATCGAGATCCGTTACTTGGACCATTTGGCTGCCTTATTGACGTTGACAACGCAGAACTATATCTGCTAGATGGAACGTTACTTGGGAAAGTAAACGATCTGAAAGAACCAGGTTAACCTTAAATATATCATGTATTATACGAAACCGACTTAGAACACTGTCTTGATGGCCTATGGAGTTAAATCTCTCTGAAAAAATCGGAAGCCTGCTGCAAGCGCTATTTCTGCTTATCTTACCGTGGATAGTGCTGCTGATTGGACTTGCTTTATCTCTAGACACGGTCTGGTTTTATCTTCTCTGCCTTACCTGGTTTGGGTGTGGACTTATCTTTTTTGGCACGCTTAATTAGCATGGATATGTGTAACGCGCTTTTCATTAAATCCAAAGACATTTAATCCTCTGTCATAGGGTATTTTTTTTTTAAAGATAGAATTCCACCAGTCTAAAGCGAATGAAGTGAGCGGTGACTGGTGGTCACAGAAACAACAATAAAACATCTTTTTACTAGATAGCTTTTGGTGGTGCCACTGCTCTTGGTGATCCAGATGAGCAGCAGCTCGGCACCACCAGGAGAAAAAATTTTATGGATTGTGATAGCGTAAGCCCTGCCGAAATTCGGCACCATAGCTCAAGTGTTGGAAGAAATATCCTCCACCTAAGCTTCAAGACCAAATACTGTCACAACATCTTTAACTTTGCGGATGTTCAAAGACGGTGTGAAGAACTTTTCCGAGAGGTCAGCGAAAAGCATCGATGGATCCTTCGAAAGATTGGATTCGACCAAAACCATGTACATATCACCATTGATGCAGGGACTGATGGACCAAAAGATATAGCAAAAGCACTGAAAGGAACTACCGGGAGAAAACTTCTCAAGGAGTTCCCTGGTCTAAAGAAAAGATATTTCTGGGGAAGCGGATTTCGGAGCACGACCATCTATTTCGACAGCATTAATCATGCGAAGTTGTTGGAATTTGTTCATATGTGGATCAGCGACAACAAAATTCTGAAATTGATTCGGAAATGACTCAAGTGCGGTATTGTTAGTGAATACGAGATAAAAGAGAATCAGCTAGGAACACCGCAAGGCGGTGTTATCAGCCCGCTTCTCGCTAACATTTACTTGCATAAGTTCGACAAATTCTGGACACAACAAACACAAGTGAAAGGGACATTGGTACGCTACTGTGATGACTTTGTCATCCTGATTGCGAGTAGAGAAGAGGCGGAATTAGGGCTAGAGCTAGTGAAGACAAAGATGGCAGAACTACACCTGGAATTGAATGCTAAGAAAACAAAGATTGTGGACATGAGATGCGGCAAAGAAGGAATTGACTTTCTTGGGTTTCATCACAGACAGGTTATGTCTCATCGACATAAGAGGCGATATGCCCTTAAATGGCCTAAGAAAGCAGCAGTGAACAAGATAAAACAGGAAATACGAGAGAAGTTAGGAACGAGAGTAATTCTGAAACTATCGCTTGAGGAAGTTGTCAAACTTCTCAATCCAACCCTGCGAGGTTGGGTGAACTACTTCAAGTTCGGCAATTCATCTAAAGTGTTTAACCAAATAGATAGTTATGTCCATGAACGACTAGCGATCTGGTGGAGTAAGAAACATCTAATGGGTGGTAGAAGATGGAAAACAGACTTTACGTGGAAGAAACACAGAGAATCCGGGGTGCTAGTGATGAATGGAAATGTGCAATACTGGTCTACTCTTTGAATGCGCAAGAAAGAAGATCATCGGAAAGCCGTATGAAGGAAAACCTCATGTACGGTTTGATGAGGGGAAACTGGTGAAATCAAAGTGAAAAAACCAGTTTCCTACTCTACTACCGCCCCCCAGAAATCTCTATAAAAGGAAATGTGGAAAAGACCTTTGGATTTTAATTTCCAATTGAACTATTTTTTCTTGTACAAGAAATTGTGAAATAAGATTTTAATGGTAAACTAGGATTCAGTTGCCAAACCACTGAATATTAGAAGAAAAAAATTAAAGAGCTTCTTCTTATAATGGCGTTTTTTCACTCTGGCATAGTAGCACCCAGCGTTTATATAATGGGAGGAAAAGAAATAAGACATAGTATAATCGTAAAAAATGGGGTAGGGTTTAAAATGATCTATGGAAATGGAAGCACCGTTAGAATTATTCGAATCAGTTCAATAGTTAAGGAGGACTGATTTAAAGGAGGAAAAAAATATGAAAAAAAAGAAGGCAATAGGGATAGTTTTGACGCTGGTAATTGCAGTGATACCACTGGTGCCAAACACGGCAATAGCACAAGATGAACAGCTTATAGTTGATTTAATTGCCGATGGCGGACATGCAGAGGAACTCGGAGATGGATATGATGGTGAAGATGTAGGAGATGTCATCGTATGGAACGATGAAAGCCATCTCTACATAACCTATGTAGTATACGATCCATGGGTAATAACAGAAACACATCTCCATATATCACTAAGCATGGGTGCAATACCACAAAAAGAGGGTAACCCAATATCCGGAGAATTTGACTACAAAGATGAATATGATCCACCAGTAATTGATGTGACATATGGATACTTATTAGGAGATTGGGGATGGGAAACTGGAACAGTATTATACATAGCCGCTCATGCAATCGTTGAAAAGCCAGAATCTGAATCCGTTTCCGCCTGGGGCCATGGATTTGAATATCCAGGAGATAAATGGGCAACATATTTTGAGTATACAATTCAAGAAGGTTGGTCGGAACCACCGGCTTGATACCTTCTCTGTTCCTGCAACGACTGGTACACCAACTCCTCCTACTAAAGTATTAGAATGCCAAGGAAATTATAAAATCGAAGTAGGAGGATCATACAACTTTAGAAACATTGGAGATTCTTTCGGTTACCTTGCTGATGCTAAATGGGCATATAGATACGACACTTATGATTTCCGGCTGGGTAGAAAAAGATTCCGATCCGTGTAGTTCTGCATAGAGTAGTATTGACGTATGCTTTGATGTAGATACGAACACAGACTGTGGCGACCTTGAGGAAATCACACAGACAGCATAGAAGACACTGGAGCAGATAGCATAATGAGTCTCTGTTTCTAAAAGACAACTACAACGGCGACAACTCCGATTATTTGAATTTGCTTAAAAAACCACTCGCCTATTATGTTATCATTGACCGTGTCAAAGCTTTGCCGCTCATAATTTTTAGTTAAATTAGAAACATTTAATTGACATAAAACGATGAGGGAAAGTCACCAGCACTATTGAGAGTGAGGGGGGCTGGTGATGGGAACTTTTGTTCCGCTCATCCTCTCGTTCTCAAAAGGCTGAGGCAGTACCATGGTAAGTATCGACAACTTAAGCGCGTTAAATTTATATCCTATGAATTTGGAGGGGAAAACAGGGGTACGTAGTGATTTAAATTACCGATGGCGAAAGCCTAAAGAAATTTAAATCCCCTATCGTATTCTGTTGTCCTGTTGATCGGGATGGTTAATTATATTATCGTCACAGGTGGAGTTATTTCTGGGTTGGGGAAAGGAATTACGACAGCGTCCATAGGAAAAATCCTTGTGAACCATGGCTACAAAGTCACCGCAATTAAAATCGATCCGTACATCAATTTTGATGCAGGGACCTTGCGGCCCACTGAACACGGAGAGGTCTGGGTTACAGAAGATGGCGGGGAGATTGACCAGGACCTTGGTCATTACGAGCGTTTTTTGGATATCAATATCCCAAAATGCAACAATATCACTACTGGACAGGTCTATAGTGCGGTCATCGAAAAAGAACGAAACGGGAAATACCTTGGGAAAACGGTGCAGCCGATTCCACATGTGACTGATGAAATCAAACGACGCATTCGGACGCCAGAGGAATACGCGAAATTTGATTTCGTGCTCGTTGAAATCGGTGGTACCGTTGGAGACTATGAGAATGTCTTGTTTTTAGAAGCAGTCCGTCAGATGAAGCACGAGGGTGAAAAAGTCCTCTACGTTCATGTCACCTATGTCCCCGTCCTTAAATCACTTGGCGAAGCCAAGACCAAGCCAACCCAACATTCTGTTAAACTGCTCCGTGAGATTGGTATTCAACCAGATTTCATCATCACCCGTTCTGAAAAACCACTTGATGACGTACGCAAAGAAAAAATCGCATTGTTCTGTAACGTCTCCGGGGACGATGTCATCTCTGATTCCAATATCGATAACGTCTACAGCGTCCCCTTGATGTTCGAGCAACAGGGCCTCTGCAAGAAGATTTTAAAAAAACTTGGATTGCGCAAAGAAGAAAATGATTTGAACATCTGGAAGAACTATATCACGAAAATACGCAAACTTGACAAAAAGATAAAGATAGGGATTGTCGGGAAATATTTCGATATCGGTGCGTTTAAACTTTCTGACTCGTATATCTCAGTTATCGAGGCAGTTAAGCATGCTGCTTGGAACAATAATGTTCGACCTGAGATTGAGTGGATTGACTCCAAGATCTTTGAAAAGCAACCACGCAAGATAGTAAACCTGAGGAAAGTAGATGCCATCATTGTCCCTGGTGGGTTCGGACTGTCTGGTGTCGAAGGGAAAATTACGACCATAAAATACGCCCGTGAGAACAGGATCCCCTATCTAGGATTATGTCTCGGGATGCAGCTTGCTGTCGTAGAATACGCACGAAACGTCTGCGGACTAAAAGGTGCGAACACGACAGAGGTTGAGAAAAACACTCCTTATCCTGTTATTGATTTCATCCCTGATCAAGTAAAGATCGTTACGGAATCTCGGTATGGTGCCACGATGAGGCTTGGTGCATATCCCGCAGTTCTTACCGAAGGATCTCTGATTAGGAAATTGTACGACAACAAAAACAAGGTCTACGAGCGTCACCGGCATCGCTATGAGGTTAACCCACAATACATTGAACCTTTGGAAAAGAACGGCTTGCTGTTCTCAGGTCGATCGCCTGATGGGATTCTTATGGAGTTTATGGAATTACCTGGTCATCCGTATTTCACTGCGACCCAAGCACACCCTGAGTTTAAATCAAGACCGATGAAACCAGCGCCTCTCTTCGACGGTCTTTTAAAGGCTGCGAAGAAAAAGAAAGAATAACCTTCTTTACATTGTTTTTGGCTCGAAAATCGTTTTATGTAAAAGAAGGTTGCTACCAAAGAACCACAGCGGTGGAATCAACGCGACAAGCATAATGTAGATATGTAGTGAACTGAGCATAATCGGGGTGGTGGCGTACATGAAAATGACAATGACACCGATTAACCTTCTGATACGAGACCGATCAAACGTTTTTATAGAATATAATTTGTAGATAAACATAAACGTTAATATCGCCAGAATCAGAAGCAATATGATTTGCCAAAGCTCTGCGTGAAGGTCAAAGCATACAAACGGGAGGAAAATAAGCAGGATACGTCCGGTTTCTATCAGATACCCGGTTGTTTTGAAGGAGAGTGGCAAGGCCATGATACCGGCATGGACTTTTGCCCCCAACCGGATCGCGACGGTATTTGCGCTACCCTCTTTGTCATGATCGATATCCTTTATCGCACCGTTAATCATGTTCATAAACAGTACTTGCAGCCCTCCGATGAGTGCGACGACGTACGCAAGCAACGTAGGCGTTCCAATCGTGGTGGCACCAAACAAGATAAGGAAGAAAATAGCGCCGGCCACAAACAGGTCCATCCCTGGGTACTTCTTACTTGCGATATCATACACGGTCGCAAAGAGATAAGCGGCTAAAAGGATAAACAGCAGTAGTATGTACCGCTGCAGTTCTGAATAGAAGAAAAAAGAAAGAAGAAACGATCCAATCATGCAGAGTACAGCAAAGGTAATAGCCTGTTTTCGTGTGATGCTTCCTCGGACCAAAGGTCGTGTCGTAAGTTCTTTTGAGAGCTTATCAACTTTGATGTCGATTACATCGTTAAGGACAAACCCATACGCGTGGGCGAAACTTCCAATGATAAACAGAAAAAACAATTCTAAAAGAGACAACGTACCGATATTCCACATGGACAATGCACCAAGCACAGGGGCAACCGCGGTCAGTCCCATGTTGAAGAGTCGGGTAATTTCGAGATAATCACGAAACATCTGCAGAAAAGTAAATCACAGGCGCATAAAAAACCATCGGTTTGTAACCTATAGCTTTTTATACTATTCTGCATTTTTTAGACCTGATGCTCGCAAAACTCCGCTCGTTCGCTGATATTGGAAGAACACAGGGAATAACAACCTCGGCTTCTATTGCGATTGTTGGTGCGTTGACATCAACAGCATCAGTCGAATGGTACCATATCCTCTATTTTACAATAATTACAATCATCGCTCATATGGCGCTGAACACCTACATCGCCTTAGGTGACATAGACCTTGATGCACATACGTACGTCCCTTCAAGAAACCCGGTCTCTGCAGGTCTTCTGTCGAAAAAAGAGGCAATGCTGTTTGTCTACAGTGGAACCCTGGCCTGTATGTTTTTGATTGCTATTCTCTTCCTTCATCTTGACAGCCGCTCGGTCCTTTTCTGTTTTCTTTGCATGATTCCAGCCTATGGTTCACTGCTTTGGTACGGCTGGAGAGGGAAGAAATTCTTACTATCCTATGATTTTTCATTTTCAGTTTCCTATTCCTTTTTTATTCTTTTCGGTGTCTTTGCTGTTGGTGGACTTCCCACAACGTACACCTGGATTTTCATCGGAGTTGTCATCTTCGCAGCCACCGCGTTTGCCCAATGGGAAAACGGCTTAAAAGACGTTGACGCGGACCGTAGCGTTGGTGTAAAAAGCTTTGCCGTTGTCACTGATGTAAAAAGCAATCAACGACTGCATGTCGCGCACCCATATTTCCTCTACGGATGTGCATTAAAAGTAGGTTTTCTCTTGTGTAGCTTTTCTGCGTATTATGTCACACGAGAAACCTATTATCTTGTATTCTTTCTGATATATGGGATTCCGTCACAAGTCTATGTCATGTATCGGTTTTTGACAAAACAAAAACCACTTGACCATCGAAGAACCATCCTGCTTGATGTGACATTCGCCGCAATCCTTGGGTATTCGACGATTATTGGAAAAACAGGCGTTATTCCGATTGTTCTCCTGATTATTTATCTCATCGGAGGATACCTGATAGGCTCATTGATTCAATCACACTGTGAGTTTAAATTCGGTAGGTTTTCAGCTTCACCGAAATAAAAAACACTGTATTACCTATTTTTCAGATACGCATCAATTGCTCGGGCTGCTTTTTTCCCTGCACCCATCGCAAGAATGACGGTTGCGGCACCGGTCGCAATATCACCACCTGCAAAAACCCCTGGTATTGATGTTCTCCCCTCGTCGTCTGTGACGATGTTCCCATGCTTCCCGATTATAAGATTTTTCATTGTCTGTGGAATTAGCGGGTTTGGGCTTTGACCTATGGCGACAAGTGCGGTGTCAATAGCTAATTTCTCTTCAGAGCCTTGAATGGGCACCGGTCTCCTTCTCCCAGAGTCGTCAGGCTCCCCAAGCTGCATTTTCAGATACTCGACTTCTTTTAGGACCCCCTTTTCATCTCCGATAAATCGAACCGGTGCGGTTAACAGCTTGAACAGCACCCCTTCCTGTTTTGCGTGTTCGATTTCCTCAAGACGAGCTGGCATCTCCGCTTCCGTTCTGCGATACAGGATATATGATTTCTCTGCACCAAGCCGTAAAGCTGTCCGTGCGCAGTCCATCGCAACATTGCCTGCGCCAAACGTCACGACGATTTTACCTATTTTCACAGGCGTGTCATATTCAGGGAATCGGTAAGCTTTCATCATGTTAACCCGAGTAAGGAACTCATTAGCTGAATAGACACCATCAAGGTTTTCCCCAGGAATGTGTAACCAATTTGGAAGACCCGCGCCCGTGCCAATAAACACCGCGTCAAACTCATCCATTAACTCCGGAACTGTTATTGTCTTGCCAACCACGATATCGTAGTGAACATCGACGCCAAGACTTTTGATATACTCCACCTCTGATTTTACGATAGCTTTTGGCAGACGAAACTCTGGAATCCCATACATGAGTACGCCACCGGGGTCATGTAATGCCTCAAAGACCATGACGCCATGTCCCATCCGTGCGAGATCACCAGCGCAAGTAAGCCCCGCGGGGCCTGCTCCAACCACAGCGACTTTCTTACCAGTCGAAACTGGTTTCTTTGGCGGTTTTTTTCCTTTCTCTCGTTCGTAGTCAGCGATGAACCGCTCAAGCCGTCCGATACCAACAGGCTCTCCAATCTTCTTTAATGTACATTCCCCTTCACATTGACTTTCATACGGGCAGACACGTCCGGAAATAGCAGGAAGATTATTCTTTGCTTTGATAACCTCTGCAGCTTTTTCAAAATCACCCTGAGCGATATAATTGATAAACCCCGGAATGTCGATTTCTACCGGGCACCCTTTCATGCATGGTGTATTTTTGCATTGAAGACAACGCTTTGCTTCCTCTATCGCTATTTCTTTGCTGTACCCATACGGGACTTCTTTGAAATTTTTAATCCGTTCCGTTGGTTCTTGCTCAGGCATTTCGTGTTTTGTTTTTCGTACGCTCATGAGACACCTGCCAGTTTACAAGCTTCTCCTTCGGCATGGATAAAACGGCGGTTCCGGAGCATGAGGGTATCATAGTCAACCGTATGACCATCGAACTCAGGGCCATCGACACACGCAAACTTCGTCTTACCGTCTATCGAGACGCGGCATCCGCCACACATCCCGGTCCCGTCAACCATAATAGGATTCAAGCTTACCAGGGTTTTGATGTTGTATTGTTTTGTAAGATTTGACACAACCTTCATCATGATAATCGGACCAATCGCCATTACCATGTCAACCTTTTGTTTATCGATGACCTTTTGAAGCACATCGCTGACAAACCCTTTCTGACCTTTCGATCCATCATCCGTAGCAATATAGAATTCATCGCTAAAGTCCTGGATTTCTTTTTCCAGTAAAAGAAGGTCTTTGGTTTTTGCCCCTAGAATAGATATCACATAATTTCCTGCTTCTTTTAAAGCCTTGACGATTGGGTATAATGGTGCGATACCAACACCACCACCGACGCAGACCACCGTTCCGAATTTCTTGACTTCTGATGGCATACCGAGAGGACCTGCAAAATTCTGTAAGGAATCACCAACATTGAGAGTCCCAAGTTGCTTGGTCGTTTTTCCAACCTCAAGAAAAATTATCGTCACTGTTCCTTTTTCTGGATTGGAGTCAGCAATCGTTAGAGGAATACGTTCACCTTTTTCATCGATTCGTAAAATAATGAACTGGCCAGGTTGTGCTTTCTTAGCGACAAGTGGTGCTTTGATCTTCATTAATATGACGGTATCGGATAATCTTTTTTTTTCGACAATTTCATACATACAAATACATCCAAGAAAGACTCTGCTACCGGTATTTTTAATGTCTCTTTAATAGTTTCTGATGTTTAGCTGTAGCTTTACAGAAACTCTTATGAATGAGAGAATTACCATTTCTGTCATTATTTACTCTCAAAGACCTCTAACTACCAATGATAGTTACAATTATTTTCATATGTCTTTTGGTTTTAGAATTAATGCATGACCTGACCTGCCGTCAAGCTTCACTAGCAGCGGTGCTGTGAGATGTATATGGTCGACATACTTCATTTTTTTTATTTTCATTTGGTCCTCCAGCCATTCAGAATCAACAAAACAACATTCTGAATGAAGAGGAATGTCGATGTACCCTATTCCATGACTGATAATATTCTGGAAGAAATGTGTTCCTTGAGATGGTTTGATGTTGAAATTCTCTAAAGCGGTCTCCACAATCACCCGTGCTCCTGAGATTTGACCCCAGCGTACAGGGATGCCAAGCCATGGATCTTGGGTCCCCCACCGTCCAGGACCCATGAGAAGATAGGAGGAAGACGCTGCTATCAGCGACTTGTTGATGATACCGATCTCCTCGGCAATCTCAATGGTCTTAGAAGAATCAAAGCGATTTGAGGGGACATAGACAATATCTTCAATTGTGTGAATCAAGCCGTTACCAAGTGCTCGATCTGAGCGGATGAAGATTTTATTTTTTTCTATTTTTTCGTCCCACCCGATGTCTAACTGTTCTGTTGAGATAACAAACGGGCGGATTTGTAGGATGGCAAACGTGGGAGTCATTTGGCTCTGAGGGTCGATGTTTACCGCGAATTCGAATTCTACGGGACACCCCATGCCTTTTTGGCCTACAAATAACAGGTCGTTGAGAATTTCTGCGAGAGGAAACGCATCATATTTAAGAATTCCTGCAAACGTAATTAACGGCATCCCTTTCTCTGGGAGCCCATCTCGTACAACCCCGTCGTTCCGGTCGTAGCTACTAGCGATAAGGTCAAGGGATCCATCGTTTCTAATGTCGGTTGTCTGAAGTCTCATGACTGGACTTGTATCAGGGACTGACAGATCAAAATCCTTGTTTTTTGTGTTAAGCACATATAGTTCTCTTTGGGTACGTTCAAGGATGAGTTCTGGTGTTGAAAAATCAGGGTTGATGCCTGGATATCGTGGACAGAAACGAAAGGATTTTTCTCCACCGACAACTGCTTTTCCTAGTCCAACCGCGATATTGGCGATTCCATCCTCTGGTGTTTGATGTGCGATGGGATAGAAGTTGTATGATTTTGCGATACCTGAGAAGGTTGGATAGAATCGGCTATTATAATTACTGCCTATGAGTTCTTGAATGATGACCGCCATTTTCTCTTCTTCGATCTTCAAAGACAATGATTCAGCATATGCTTTTGGTTCCCTGAAGAACACGGAGGCATATACAAGTTTAATCGCTTGACAGAGTTGATTTAACCGTTCATCATCTTCGTCGTGATTATTAGGCAGTAAATAAGTTGAGTACATCCCTGCAAATGGATGATTTTGATAATCCTCAAGAAGGCTTGATGATCGCACTGCAAGTGGAGTCCGGAAATGTTGCAAGATGACTCGTAATTTATTTTTCAGTTCAGTACATAGTTCACACTCCAGAAATGCCTTGGCGATTTCAGAGTCAGTGCGTGTTTCGTTTTTGAAAAAACGATGCAGATTGTGGTCTGAGACAAACCGTTCGAATTCAAGGGTACCGATGACCACCGTATTAGGTATTTTAATTTTCACTCCCTTATATTTTTCTTCAAGTTTATAGTGATATAGAAGTGCTCGCATAAACGCAAGTCCTCGGCCTTTTCCACCCATGGAATCGCCGCGCAATCTTGTAAAGGATGAGTCAAACTCGAATTTTTGCTCATCAAAATCAGTGATAACACCTCTTTGTTTATTTTTTCGCGCCTGATTGAAAACATAAATAAGGTACTCCCGCATTGCATGAAGGTCTGAAAAATCAGAGACTTTTTTTGGACGCAATTCCTTAGCAAGGTCAAATTCACAGCGAGCCATCAACCAGTTGGAAAAATCGTTTCGTTCAGAATGATATAGGATTGATTCAAACGGTATTTTTTGGAGTGATTCTTCAAACTCCCGTAAGTTTGAGGCCCGAGCAATTTCTGTTGTTTGCACATGGAGCGGTGTTTGGTCTAAAAAATCGGTTTTCTTTTTATCTATCCATGGTTCTTTTGGTAACAAGAAAATAAAATCACCAAATCCAAGATTATTAACAAGAAACCGCTGGAAATCTTGCACAAGCGTTGGTGAATTCTTATATAAAAAATACGCGTCAACATTTTCTGCCTTCTGTTGATTTGACAGGTCCGTCGATTGCATCATAATCGGGAGATGTACTGAATCGTTGCGAATCAACTTTACAAACTCGAATCCTGCAGTTGGATTATTTTCCCCATCTTTTTTAAAAACCACATCCGACAGAATCCCTAGAACATAGTCCTTGTATTTCTTATAATAATACTCAGCTTCTTCAAATGTTTCTGCAAGCAAAATTTTCGGGCGAGCCCTTCGACGCAGCTGTCGTTGCATTTCGTTTAAATCTTCAGAAAGCGACCTTCGGGTCTGTTGCACCACCTCAGTGTATAAAATTGGCAAGAACATCGAGTAATGATAGATTGAATCCTCCACCATGATGATGACACGAACATTTCCATTAACGGTGTCGTAACGGATATTCCTGCTGTCTTCCACATACTTGATGATTGCAAGAAAAAGCGTTGGATCCCCCGTCCAAGCGAATACTTTGTCAATGCCCTCTTTTACGTCCTCCCTATCTTGAAACTGGTTAATATCCGCACGGTCTGTTGCAAGAAGCACAATCGGCAGATCTGGGTAGAGTTGCTTAATTTGTTTTCCAAATTCGAACGGGTCCATCCCGATATTCTTCGCCATTGTTATAATCAAATCAAACCGATGCTCCTTTATCTTCTGCAACGCCAACTCCCCTGAAAAAACCCTGGTCACGCGTGGTGGTTGGCTTAACAGGAGATGTTGATACTGACCAATAACCAGTTCAGCGATTAACCCTTCTTCCTCGATTGTAAACGCATCATATAAACTTGAGACAATAAGAATATCTTTCACACGATACGGCATGAGAGCATGATAGATTTGGACACCAAGATCATAGGTTCCTTCAAAATCATCCCAGATTCGCATACTCCGAAGTCCTTCCGCATCTACTGTCATATCGTCACATCATCAAGATAATTTCCTGACAAACAAACAGGTTTCCCTATTAGAATTTTTTTGTGAAAGCGTGTAGCGATAGAATGCCCCCTTTCGTTTCACCCTGTGCTTGTAGAATTTTTTAATTAATCTTGCATACTCGTTCAACCTACCTCCACCAATAATTTTATTATAGAAAAATGCTTTGCAGCTCCCTTCAACGACAGATAACATACCATATGTTCTCTAAAAGAAGGTTGAATATCTATGACGATAAAAATCTTAGTCACCGGCGGAACATTCGATAAAGAATATAATTCATTAACTGGTCACTTGTCCTTTGAAAAAACCCATGTCCATGAGATGCTCAGACTGGGAAGATCGCGATTAAATGTTAAAATAACAACCATTATGATGATTGACAGTCTCAGTATGACCAAGACTCATAGAAAAAAAATTCTAAAACATTGTCGCGACTCACCCGAAGATAAGATATTGATCACCCATGGGACCGATACCATGACTGAAACAGCAAAACTACTAGGACAACATATCGAAGATAAAACAATCGTCCTCACTGGAGCAATGATTCCATATGCCTTTGGTAGCTCTGATGGTCTTTTTAACCTTGGAAGTGCCTTGGCGTTCCTTCAAATCCTTCCCCCTGGTGTCTATATCTCTATGAACGGCAAATACTTCTCATGGGATAATGTACGGAAAAATAAGGAGATTGGTTTGTTTGAAGAGATCCATTGACACGTAATTTTTATCGCCTATAAAACAATTATAATAATTGTGTACTATTTTACATATGAAAAAAATAAAAAAATGGGTTGTATGGTTAGACAATTCCCTGATCAAGCATTGATTCAGCTACTTTTACAAACCCTGCGATGTTCGCGCCTTTGATGTAATCGACTTTATCTTTTGAGATACGTCCATGTTTTACGCATGCCTCATGGATGTTCTTCATGATCTGGTGCAAGTGTTTGTCCACTTCTTCTGCAGTCCAGTTTATCCGCATATTGTTCTGTGCCATCTCCAGACCAGAGACTGCAACACCGCCAGCATTGACAGCTTTACCTGGGCCATATATTATTTGTTCGGTTGCGTATTTCGCAGCCTCATACGTGCAGCCCATATTTGAAACCTCAGCGATTAATATACACCCATTCTTTGCAAGTGTTTTTGCATCATCAATGTCCAGTTCGTTTTGTGTTGCACAAGGCATTGCGATATCACATTTTATCTCCCATGGCCGCTTACCAGCATAGAAGGGTACATTGAATTTCTTTGCATAATCTTCGACACGATCGTTATTTGAAGCACGCATTTCAAGCATATATTCGATTTTCTCCCCTTTAACCCCGTCTTTATCATAGATATATCCATCTGGGCCGGAGAGTGTTACGACCTTCCCACCAAGCTCATTGATTTTCAAAGCGCAGCCCCAGGCTACATTACCAAAACCTGATAAGGTAACAATTTTTCCTTTGAAGCTATCATTTTTCAATTTCAACATCTCAGACGCAAAATAGACAGCACCATATCCAGTTGCCTCCGGTCGAATCAGACTGCCACCCCAGTTAATGCCTTTTCCTGTGAGAACACCGGTGGACTCATTGCATAATTTTTTATACATCCCATAGAGGTATCCGATTTCTCTACCGCCGACACCAATATCACCAGCGGGAACATCTGTATTTGGACCAATATGTCGGAATAATTCCATCATAAACGACTGGCAGAACCGCATAATCTCCATATCTGATTTTCCTCGGGCATTAAAATCTGAACCACCTTTTCCACCACCCATCGGCAGCGAGGTTAGACTATTTTTGAAAATCTGTTCAAAACCAAGGAATTTTAGAATACTTAAATTGACACTAGGATGGAATCGTAACCCTCCCTTATATGGTCCAATTGCACTGTTAAACTCAACCCGATATCCTCGGTTCACCTGTATCTCTCCTTTATCATCGACCCAGGGAACACGGAACATTACTGTGCGTTCAGGTTCAACGAGTCTTTCCAGGATTTTTGCTTTTTTATATTTTGGATTTTTTTCAATGTATGGCATGACACTTTCTGTGAATTCTTGAACCGCTTGGTGAAATTCTCTCTCACCAGGATTTTTTTCTATGACTTTTTCCATGAATGCTTTCACGTTTTCATCCATAAGGGTGCCTCCAAATGTTCGTGGTCCGTATCAACCTCCATTATTAAAACCTATGTTTTTGAAAGGAAAAATGTCTTATCCCGAAATTACTTTCTCCTGGAAAAAATCAGAAGAAAGTCTATCTAAAATTATGACTCTTATAGGGTATATTTTATCGTAAGGTATTAATAGAGATTACGGATTCGAAATTCAACCATCGGGGGACAACGTTCATGAAAACAGCAGATATTGACAAAATTCTTAAAAAACATGATTACAAAAAATCAGCGCTCATACCGATTCTTCAGGACATACAAGCAGAACACCGTTGGCTGCCTTGTGAAACCCTTAAATATGTTTCTGAAAAACTGGACGTCCCTCTTATTGATGTCTATAGCCTTGCAACCTTCTACAAATCGTTTAGCCTCAAACCACGGGGAAAACATGTTGTCACAGCGTGTTGCGGGACTGCATGTCATGTAAGAGGCGGTCCGAAAGTCCTTCAAGAAATACAAAATGAATTAGGGATCGACGTTGATGAAACGACGCCAGATCAATCATTCACGTTAGAAACCGTGCGATGTCTTGGTGCTTGTGCACTTGGACCACTTGTTGTCATCGATGGAAAATATCATGGACAGATGAACACAAAAAAAGTCGCTTCAACGTTAAAAAAATATGCGAAGAAAAAGAAATAAAACATCATCGAACTACCTGAAAATTATAGGGGTACGTGATAAACAATGAAGAAGATACAAACCGCTTCAGACCTCAAAGAACTCAGAGAAAGTATAATAAAAAATTCGCGTAAAGGAAATACTATTGTTACAATTTGTGGTGGAACAGGCTGTCACGCTTCAGGGTGTAGCACTGTCATCTCTGCATTTAAACGAGAATTAAAAAAGAATAAACTCCAGAACTCAGTAGACGTCAAAGTTACTGGTTGTCATGGATTCTGTGAAAAAGGACCAATTGTTGTACTTAAACCAAAAGGAATTTTCTACAAACAAGTGAAATCCAAAGACGTAAAAGACATCGTTGAACAGACACTCATAAAAGGAAAAATCGTTGATCGATTATTGTACATCGACCCACTAACAGGGAAGAAAATCACCTATGAAAAAGACGTTCAGTTTTACAAAGGACAAGAACGCATCGTCTTTGCTGACAATGGACTTCTTGACCCCTATAATATTGAGGATTATATCGCAATCGGTGGATATAGCGCTGCGGTCAAAGCACTTACGACGGTGTCCTCTGAAAAAATCATTGATGAAGTAAAAAAATCAGGATTGCGCGGTCGAGGTGGCGCAGGATTTCCTACAGGAATAAAATGGGAGTCTTGTCGAAATGCAAAAAGTTCAACAAAATATATTATATGTAACGCAGACGAAGGAGACCCTGGCGCGTATATGGATAGGAGCCTTATTGAAGGAAATCCCTTTAGCATTTTGGAAGGCATGCTCATTGGTGCATATGGGATTGGTGCAAACCAAGGTATCATTTACGTACGAGATGAATACCCAATAGCTGTTCAAACTATGAAGAATGCGATAACAGTTGCTCGAAAATGGGGGTTTTTAGGTAAAAATATATTATCATCAGGTTTTGATTTTGATCTCATAATTGTTAGAGGCGCAGGTGCATTTGTCTGTGGTGAAGAAACCGCACTTATCGCCTCTGTGGAAGGAAGAAAAGGAGAGCCACGACAACGTCCACCGTTTCCAACACAAAAAGGTCTCTGGGGAAAACCTACTAACATCAACAATGTCGAAACATGGGCAAACATCCCCTATATCATCAACAAAGGAGCAAAATGGTTTGCAAGCATTGGAACTGAAAAAAGCAAAGGGACCAAAATATTCTCTCTTGTCGGGAAGATTAACAACACAGGACTCGTCGAAGTTCCTATGGGGATTACCCTCAAAGAGATGATCTATAGCATCGGGGGTGGTATCCCTGATGGCAAATCCTTCAAAGCGGTACAAACTGGTGGCCCATCTGGCGGTTGCATTCCAAAAGATTTACTTGAAACTCCGATTGATTATGAGAAACTCAAGGAGGTAGGCTCTATCATGGGATCGGGTGGTATGGTCGTAATGGATGAGGACACCTGCATGGTGGATGTCGCCCGGTATTTCCTTGAGTTCCTTCAAGATGAGTCCTGTGGGAAATGCCTCTCGTGTCGCGAAGGCACTAAACGGATGGCGGAGATTGTCACCGACATTACGAAAGGACAAGGCAAAGAAGGAGATATCGAACTGTTACAAGAACTTGCAACCACTGTAAAAGACACCTCAATGTGTGGGCTTGGTCAGACCGCAGCTAACCCCGTATTGTCAACGATAAAGTTTTTCCGTGATGAATACGAGACCCATATCATGGACCGGAAATGTCCAGCGGGCGTCTGTCGAGACCTTTATATATCTCCTTGTCAGAACGCATGCCCTGCTGGTATGAACGCCCCGGGATACATATCATTAATCAGCGAGGGGCGTTTTACCGAGGCTCTTGAACTTGCCCTTGATACAAACCCATTCCCGTCCGTCTGTGGACGTATCTGCGACCATCAATGCATGTTTAAATGTCGACGGAATCAAATTGATGAGCCGGTAGCGATTCGAGCACTCAAACGGTTCATCGGGGACTATGTAGAGAATGGGATTGACTACCCTAAAATAAAACAACCTCCTGTCGCTATGCCATTTAAGGTTGCGATTGTTGGTGCAGGACCAGCTGGTCTGAGTTGTGCATATTTCCTTGCAAGACTTGGGTATCAACCAACAGTCTTCGAAAAACTTCCTGTCGCTGGAGGGATGATGGCAGTTGCAATCCCTGAATATCGACTCCCAAAAACCATTTTGCAACGAGAAATCGACAACATTAAGAAACTAGGGGTTGACATCAGGCTAAATACCCAGGTTGGGAAGGATATCACCATATCCCAGTTATGGTCCCAAGGATATCAAGCATTTTTCGTCGCTGTTGGTATGTATGGTGATAGAAAACTTGGTATCCCTGGTGAGAACCTAGAAAATGTGATTCAAGCGGTTGATTTGCTCTCTGACATCAATCTAGACAAGCCAGTGGTGTCCCCTGCTGGGAAGAAAGTTGTTGTCATCGGAGGCGGAAATTCCGCGGTTGATGCCGCTCGAACAATGCTTCGTATGGGTGCTAGTAGCGTTACCATCATCTATCGTCGAACCAGACGAGAAATGCCCGCGTATAAGGAAGAAATAGAAGCAGCAGAACATGAGGGCGTATGCATCAGATTTTTAATCGCACCTGAAAAAATCTTTGGTGAGAAAGGAAAGGTAAAAAGCATTGAATGTATAAAGATGATGCCTGGGGAATTTGACGCGGAAGGCAGACAAAAACCCATGCCTGTACCAGACAGCAATTTTTTCATTGATGCAGATATGGTGATTCCTGCAATTGGAGAGTTTTCTGACGTATCTGGACTGTTCACGGGTCTTGATGTCGAAACGAACCATGACGGGACCATCAAAATCGATAAACACGGACGCACCAGCATCCCTGGGTTATTCTCGGGTGGCGATGTAGTCTCAGGCCCTGCTACTGTTATCAATGCGATCGCATCTGGGGAACGTACCGCAGTCACCATTGATCAGTATCTGACCAAAGACCGAACGAGAAGATACCCCTGGCGAGAGCATAAGAAGGTTGATACATTTTTTGATCCTGAGGCAGAACCCGTGAGTTATCGGATGCAGAAACCAAAAACGCTCTTACCTGAGCAACGACGAGGTTGTTTTGATGAAGTAGAGCTGTCGTTTACAAAAGCGCTTGCGACGAAGGAGGCGAAGCGTTGTCTGCGTTGTGACCTTGAGCTTGAGCTACAGGAAAAACTTCAAAAGGAAAAACCACTGGAGGTGACGCGATGATAGAAATGACTATGGATGGTATCCCTGTGCAGGTGGAGGAAGGATCAACAATTCTTGATGCTGCGCGATTCTATGGGATAGAGATCCCCACATTATGTCATCATGAGGGCTTATCTGACTATGGTGCATGTCGTTTATGTGTTGTTGAGATTGGGAAAGGCGAGAACGTAAAACTCGTATCGTCATGCACGTATCCTGCAGAACAAGGCTTGTTTGTTCGGACCAACTCCAAACGTGTCGTTGCTGCCCGTAGGATGCTTGTCGAGTTGTTGGTTGCAATGTGTCCGTCATCAAAAACCGTGCAAGACCTAGCGTCAGCTATGGAAGTAACACAAGTGCGTTTCAAAGTGGATCGCATGAATGATTGTATCCTTTGTGGACTGTGCGTAAGGATGTGCGAGGAGCAAATGATGGCAAAGGCAATTGGGTTTGTAAACCGTGGGAAGAATCGTAAGATTACGACGCCTTTTGATATGAAATCAGAAGTCTGTCGAACCTGTGGTGGCTGTATGTATATTTGCCCTGCATGTGAGCTGCGGTGTCAGGGACCAAATGCAGAGACTGATCTCTGCAATGCGTGTTTGAATGTTCAACCAGTGTGTTTAAAGGAAGAGGATAATAAAATGTGCTTCCTTGAAACCTGTGGATGGTGCTATGAAGAATTAGGACGAAAGAAAAAGAAAACGGAGAAGAAATAAATGTTTGGAGGTAAAAGATAATGTCATTAACAAAAATAAATGCATCTGCTGCAACGCTAAGTAAAAACAGAACAGAAGGAGCGATAAATACACTCAGTGGAATGTGTGCGACCTGTGTCGATGGCTGCATCGGCATGTGTGAAATAGGAAAGTCCGCCTATCGGGGTCATGAAGTGATCTACCCGCAGCCATTTGGGATTATTACCTCGGCGTGCGAGAAGATATACCCCGTTGATTTGTCTCATTTCACAATCCTTGGTGGTGTTGTTGGCGCCTGGGGAATTGAAACAAATAGCGATCGTGCTATTTTTTCAAATGTAAAGCTCGAGCGAACCATCTGTAAGGAAAACCCTTTCAAGGTGAAGATGCCTATGATCATCCCTGGTCTTGGCTCCACCGCGGTTGCGAAAAATAACTGGGAGGGTCTTGCAGTTGGTGCGGCGATAACTGGCATCCCCTTGACGATCGGGGAGAACGTCTGTGGTATGGATCCAGAAGCTGAGCTTGTAAAAGGGAAAGTAAAACACTCACCTGAACTTGAATGGCGTGTTAATTTGTATAAGAAATGGCAGCAGAAGGGGTACGGTGCTATTGTTGTCCAGGCGAACGTCGAGGATACCGGCCTTGGTGTCCATGAGTACGCGATTTCAGAGTTGGATGTTGATGCTGTCGAACTGAAATGGGGGCAAGGCGCAAAGAACATTGGGGGCGAAGTGAAAATAAAAGAACTTAAAAGAGCACAGGAATTAAAGAAACGGGGATATGTAGTACTCCCTGACCCAACGGACCCTGGTATCATCGCTGCGTTTGAAAAAGGAAGTTTCCGGGAGTTTGAGCGACATTCACGTGTTGGTATGGTTTCAGAGACAGCGTTTATGAAACGCGTCAAGGAGCTCCGTGACTGCGGTGCGAAACGGGTGTTCCTGAAAACCGGTGCGTACCGTCCTGTTGCCCTGGCGCAAGCAGTGAAGTTTGCTTCGAAAGCAAAAATCGATTTACTAACAGTTGATGCCGCTGGTGGAGGAACCGGGATGAGTCCCTGGCGCATGATGAACGAATGGGGTGTCCCCCCTGTCGAACTTCATTCAATGCTTTACACGTATGTCGATAAACTCGCAAAAAACGGAGAGTACGTCCCGGATATTGCGATCGCAGGGGGATTTACCTTTGAGGACCAGATTCTGAAAGGACTTGCGCTTGGTGCACCGTACTTCAAGCTCATTGGCATGGCACGCGGTCCGCTTGCGGCAGCGATGGTTGGGAAAACCATTGGAAAGAAAATCAATGAATCAGTGGTCCCAGTCTACATAGAACGTTTCGGCAACACCTCTGAAGAGATCTTTGTGACCGCACCGGCTCTGAAAAAGAAATATGGGAAAGACTTCGACAAACTGCCGACCGGTGCGATCGGCCTGTACACCTATATGGAGCGGCTGCATCAGGGGTTACGACAAATCATGGCTGGCTGCCGAAAATTCACCTTGGACTATATCTCCCGCGATGATATCGCAGCCTTAACAAAAGAAGCAGCAGATATCAGTGGACTGCCCTACATCACTGATGTCGATGAGAAAGAAGTCTCAAAAATACTTGGTGCATAGGCACCAACATTTTTCTTTTTTAACCTCTTGTTATATCCCTTTTTTAAGACCATGGCCTGTTAATGGCAGAACAACGGATTCTTTTTTACCACTATGATATTTTTTGAATCCTGCAATCGCAACAGCAGATGTTGGTTCAATGTAATATCCTTTTTTTAATGTGTAATCTAACGCATCAAGAATCTCGTTTTCATTAACGGTGATGAGTTCCCCATTTGTTTCTTTTATTGCGTGCAGGATATCATTTCTTCGTATTGGATGTTCAATCGCGATTCCTTCTGCGATGGTGTCTTTTTTTATACAGGTGTCACTTGTCGTGTTCTGTTGTTTCCAAGCGGAAGCAAGAGGTGCGCAGTTCTTCGCTTGTACACCAATAATCCTTGGAAATGTATCGATAATATGTTCCTTCTCCAGTTCCTTTAAACCAATGAATGCTCCGTAGAGAAGCGTTCCATTGCCTACTGGGACAACAAGCATATCAGGTGTTTTCCATCCGAGCTGTTCCACCACTTCAAAGACAACTGTTTTTGTCCCATGGAAAAAAAAAGGATTCCAAGAATGGCTTGCGTAATAGGTCGTCTGAGCGTACTGCCATGCTGCGTTTGCTGTCTGCTCGCGATTCCCTTGTATCGTATGGAGCCGTGCCCCGTACTGTTCTATTTGTACAAGTTTTCCTCTGGATGTTTGTTCCGGTACATAGATGTGGCATTGGATGTTTGCTTTCGCACAGTATGCAGCAATCGCAGCGCCAGCGTTGCCTGAGGAGTCTTCAACGACTTCTTTAATCCCTAATTCTTTAATCTTGCTGACCAGCACCGACGCTCCCCGATCTTTATATGATCCGCTGGGGAAACAATGATCCTGTTTCACGAATACATCTTTCCCAAAAAATTGCTCTTTGGTCAATGGGGTGAACCCTTCCTCAAATGAGATGATGTGGTTATCGTCTTCTATTGGCAGCGCTTCGCGATATCTCCATAGTGTTGGTTTTCTTCTTTGGATTTTGTCGATTGGAAATCGTGCATGAAAATCCAGTGTTAATAGCCCATCGCATCGACATTTCCAGACAGGTTCAGATGTCTTATATTCAGTATGACATAACTGACATATGAGTTTCATGTTCGAAACAACTGTACGTAAACGAACGTACGGTAATTATGTTCATCGGTCTGATGTCATTCCCCTGTATTTTGAAAGGGAAAACGGTTTACAAAATGTAACCGTGGCTATGTTTTAATGTAAAATAACAGTATGGTGGCGTTTTGTGATACACTTGCCGAGCTGTACGGGTGTGTCGCAGTCACTGTTATTGTTGTCTTTCCGAATCCGATAATGGAGTCGGATGTTATTGTCCGTTCACCATCTGCTGATATGCTGAGTAGATTCCCACTGGTTTGTTTACCAAACCATGCACCACCCGAGAGGGTGATATTCCATTGGACCTGCATGATATCGATGGCACCAGTGTTTTTGATGGCTGTTTTTACTTTGAAAAATCCTCCAGTGATAACACCGATTTCGAGTCGAGGTGCAATGATTGTGATAACAAAGGGATCTGACCAGCCACTCTCACTACCAAAGGTGTTTTTCGCTTTTGCTGTAATCGTAAAATTCCCTTGGTCGTTATAGATATGTGAGAGAGTCATTATAGACCCTGAGGAACAGGGACCGACCCATTCATCATATGTTCCGTCACCCCATTCTACCCAATAATATAAATCCGAGTTACCTGGATCTGTGGTGGTGAAGGTGAAATCAATCTGCCGTCCAATGTCTCCTTCGCTTGGTCCATTTATTTCTGGTGGGAATGGTGCTGAGAGGACAGGGCTTGCCACCAAAGCGTAATCTGCGTCTAACTCCGGTGTTTCCACATGGGAATCCTCGACTATTTCATCGGCGGATACTTCGATAGTCCACGCACCTGATTCAGGATTTTGAATAAAGACACATTCCACTGTATCCTTTGTATCAGCATTCCCATCTGGTTGTGACCATACCGCTGTCTTAAGTCCATAATTCCCCCAGTAAACAACGTTGGACGGGGAGGTTACCTTTAATGTCAAGTCGTTGATTCGATGTTGGGATTGGACAGATGGGTTTCCCGCAGGGTCTGCGTACGTCATGGTGACCTTTAAGAAGGGGGAACCGGCTTCCACGGCAACTGTATGTGTTGCTACCTCAAAGGGTGAAAGGATATCTGATTCATCAATGATATAGAAGTTCTCTCGTAAGTCATAGAGGTTTTTAACCGATGGCATACCCCACCCTTGGTGCATTCGTGTTTTATCATGCGTGGTTCCATTAAATGGATATTGATCAGCAGTGTTCAGTAACATTGCTTTCGCGGTCGTCATATGAGGACGATTGTCAAAAACCGTTCCATAGGGATCTACGTCGTTTCCAAAAATACCATCAGCCCACATCTGGAAGAAAAGACCGAAATGTCCTGCGATTATCGGAGTTGCGCCACTTGTTCCACCAAAGGTAGAGGTATACGCTGTGGGACTGCCTGAGGTTGTTGTAAATATATAATCGTAAAAACTGCAGAGATCTGGTTTAATCCTTCCATCAGATGCTGGACCTATGCTTGCTCCATAGTTCCAGGCGTCATCAGTTTTGGTAAGTGTATCATAATGGTACACCGCCCCACCAGAGACTATGTTTTTCGCCCATGCCTGAGGTCGTGAGTCTTGAGTCCCAGCGTTACTTTGTGATTGACAGTGAATAATGTCAAAATCGAATAAAGCATCATCGGTATCAGCGGAAACAGTGGTATATTGTGTCGTTCGTGTACTACCGACACTTGCTGTTTCAAATACACAGAAATATGGATCTTGTACTTGCTCTCCTGTATGAGTGTATCGACTTGGTCCTTCCAAACCAATATAATTATAATCGCCAACGATCCCCTGCCCGTAAGGGAGTAGTCCTCTTCCTTTTGGATTTGCTGTTCCATCACCAAAGCAGATGCCAGAGGTTGATGCACCATGGGAGTTAGTACCTACTGTACCATGTTGAATCAACGGATGGTGTTGAAAATCAACATGAAGAAGATTAAACCCTGCATCGAAAACCTCCCCTCGGACGCCCGATCCGTTATATCCAGCGACTGTTTCTATATAATCTGCACCACCAATCTCACGAGCAATATCCATATCCTGTTCGTAGGGACCCCATCGATCGATAAAGTTGATTTCATCCAATTGTGCCACTTCGTAGAGCTGTTCTGGTGTTAGCGTTGCTTCGACAAGTAGCTTTCCTGCATCTGCAGTATTTACTATTGCACCGATTTCTTTGATACGTTGCACAATAGTTTGTTTTTGTTCAACAGAGAGCACCTGGATGTTATATCGCTGCAGAGGGTACATCTGATACGCGTTTGCTAGGTTATCTACCATAAATTCTTCGAGTCGATAGGCAGGGTGATACGCTCCAACCCATCGTACGTAGGGGAGTGATTCAACCAATAAGACAGCGTCTTGGTCCATCTCAACAAGAAAAGCGTATTGTGCGATATAATGACGTACTACGCCGCCGCATGCTGTTATTGTATCTCTGAACTCTTGGAGTGGTTGTGTAACGAACTGAACGATAAATAAATTGGTGTTTTCATTTGCTGTTAACAAAGGATCGATGGAGGGTTCCCCGTCCAAAGGATCAAAATGTGCATATCGGAGTCCAAGTTCATACGATGGTTGTACGGTTCTTACAAAAGAGGCCCCGCCATCCAAACTAATTGAATAGAATGGGAGTATCTCTCCGGTTTGTTGTCTTTCGTCCCAGAGTCTCAATAAAACTAGCGAATTTGGTATGTTGATAAATCGTTCATTGAGTATCTCAGCATTTCTTGGGATAGAGATGCTATTCCCATGAGCATATAATGCTGTTGGAGCGCTTAACGCACAGATAATTAGCCCTATTATTATTATATGTAGTTTGTTCTTCATTTTCTAGTCCCCTTTCAATTAATTTTTTTTTTTTTGAATTGTATGCCTTTATATAATTCACATCTCTTAGTTAAACCTTCCTATGTCATCTTTTTTGATAATATTGAAAAAAATAGATAATTTTAACCTAATGATAAGATAATATTTTTCAATAATCTAGCTGATAGAGGATTTTTCAGGTTAACGATTATTTTTTATTGATAAAATCATAAATATTCGTAACTCTTCGCTTTATAAATCACTAAGTTATTCAATATAAACCATATTGTAAATGTGTTTGTTTTTAAAATTCGACAATCTATTAATACAGAATGCATATACGGAATGAATAACATCACTACATCCAGTTTATTAAAAATACAAACATCAAACCGGTGAGGAGCATGATGGAGACACATACTTTAAAACTATGGAACAAGGAATCTGTTTTAGCGATGGCTCAGGAAAGCAATATTCTTTTTGTTCGCTTACAATTTGTTGACATTCTTGGCACCCCGAAAAATATTGTTATCCCTGCCAGTGGATTAGAGTCCGCATTGGATGATGGTATTCCTTTTGATGCTTCATCGATCGCAGGGTATGCAACCATTGAGGAATCAGATAAAATCGCACGACCTGACCCAGCAAGCTTTGTCGTCCTTCCGGAAAATGTTGAACAACGGAAAACTGCGAAACTCAACTGTGATATCTTCGAACCAAATGGGAAACGATTCGAAGGTGATGTCAAATATGTGTTAGAAAAAATGATGCAGAAAGCAGTGCGATTCGGTTACATATACAATACTGGACCTGAATGTGAATTCTTTTTATTTAAAAAAAATGCTGACAACTCGTCGGTGATACCGAACGACACCGCTGGATACTTTGATTTATCACATCGCGACCTTGCAGAAGGTGTCCGTGCAGATATCTCGTTAGCCTTAGAGGCGGTTGGAATAAAACCATATACCGCACATCATGAATGTGCTGATGGTCAACAGGAAATAAACTTCCAATACGCGGATGCGATTACCACTGCTGATCGTGTCATCACGTTAAAATATATTACAAAAGTAATCGCTACGAACCATAATTTACATGCGTCCTTTATGCCAAAACCACTCTATGGTCAATGTGGCTCTGGGATGCATACCCACCAATCGCTCTTCACACTAGATGGGACAAATGCATTCTATGACCCAAATGCCCCCAATGAGCTAAGTGCACTTGCGTATCATTTCATCGCTGGTCTGCTGAAATATATAAAGGAACTCTCCGGCGTGCTGAATCAGACAGTGAACTCCTACAAACGACTGGTTCCTGGCTATGAGGCACCGACCTATATCGCCTGGGCGAACCAAAATCGCAGTGCTCTTATCCGCATCCCCTCAAAACGAGGGATAAGCACACGGTGTGAGCTACGAAACCTCGATGTCGCATGTAACCCGTATCTTGCGTTTGCCGCGATGCTTGCAGCAGGACTGAGAGGCATCGAGGACAACCTTGAGCCTCCTTCCCCTGTTGAGAAAAACATTTATACATTAACTAAGGAAGAACGTCAAAAACATGGGATTGAAGAGCTGCCAGATAGCCTTGGGCATGCCTTGATGTTGATGAGTAAAAGCGAATTGGTCAAAGAAACGCTTGGAGAGCACATATTCGAAAATCTCTTGCATGTGAAGCGAAAAGAATGGGATGCATACAGACTGCAAGTGACGAAATGGGAGCTAGAAAATTATCTTCCTCTGCTGTGAAGTAACGCGTATCTCGCTACTATATCATTTTTTTTGCTTTTCTTTGTTAAAGAAACGTTTTTAATGAGTAAACGTATTTCGGAATCTTGAGGATCTGGGTATGCCATTTGAGATGCAGATTGTCAGCAACACCCCCCTCACCGGGGAAGATGATTTTGATACCGCTGCAAAGATGTTCTTTGAGCAAATAGGATACCTTTCAAAAGGTTCCGACCCCGTAATCCCGTATAAAATATTTGCTGATTTCTTCCTTAAACATCCTACCAAGGCGTGGTTTGTTGACGATATCGCAGCTACGTTGAAAACCTCACGACCAACCGTCTATAGACACCTAAACAAACTAAAAGGATTTGATATCCTGGAAGAAGTGTCGGTGTTTGATGAAATATCAAAACAGCAGAAAAAAGCTTATCGATTACGATATGGAAATTTTGAAAAAGCATGGAATTTCGTTGAAGCACACATTAAAGTAGCAGTTGAGAATTACGGCAAGACAGTCGAACATCTTCAAAGGCTCATTGAAACAAAAAGGAAGTGAACCATGATAAAAAAGGAAGACTGGAAACTCATTGACGGGTCACGTTATAAGATACTTTCCATAGGGGGACGAGATAGCTCCCTAGAAACCGAAGGAATCTTCAGAGGATATGCAACCATAGGGATTGAAGAGGCAGGGCTGGTCATTGAACTACCAAAAGAAAATACAGAGGGCGGAGAAAATCTGCGCATAATCCCATTGCATGCGATACTTGCCATCGATGTTTTGGACCTGAAACACCATGAAGGGAAAGATGAGGAAAAAGAGCCTGGTGGACATTATTACGGATAGAAAATTGTGTACTGCTCCCCCTCGTCTAAAAAAACAAAACGTTTATTAAACAGAAATGACTTTTCATTACGAGGAACCAAAGAAGCAAATCATCTTTCTGGGGAGTAAGATTTAGCATGACAAAGGATGAGAAAAAGAAAATTGACACCGACAGCAACATCATCTATGTCGGCAACAAGCCACCGATGAATTACGTCACCGCGATTATGGCGCTTTTAAACTCTGGGAACTTCACCGAGGTGGTGCTAAAAGCCAGAGGAAACGCAATAAGCAGAGCGGTTGATGCTGCAGAAATAACCCATAACCGGTTTTTAACAAACACTGAGGTAAAACATATCGATATCGGAACGGAGGTCGTTACCAACGAGGATGGGAGGAAATCAAATGTTTCCTCAATTGAAATCTGTCTAGCTATGAAAAAAACCGAGAAAGAATAGACAGAACTCCTATACTATCTCCTATTTTCTTGTTTCGTACGTTCTCGACATCATTTTTCAAGAGATTTTTCTAGCAAAAAAGACTAAATAGATAAGACAAATGCACGTGTATCCATGACATCAGTTTTTGACCTTCTACACCCTCCGATTAGGGAATTACTCGTAACCAATAATATAGCGGAACCGACAGAACCGCAACAAAAGGCAATCCCTGCTATTCTTACTGGACGTCATGTGCTGTTGATTGCACCAACCGGTTTGGGAAAAACAGAATCTGCGTTGCTCCCTATCTTTCATAACTATCTGATTATGAAGCAATCCACCGCTGCTGAGAAGGATAAAAAAGGCATCTCAATTCTTTATATCACCCCTCTGCGTGCGTTGAACAGAGATATGCTTCGCCGCACATTCGATTGGGGAAAACACCTGGATATTTCTGTCTCGGTTCGCCATGGGGATACCTCGGAGAGCGAACGGGCGAAACAGGCACGGTCCCCCCCAGATATGTTAATAACGACCCCTGAGACGTTACAGATCCTTTTCACAGGAAAACACCTCCGGAAACATTTACGCAGCGTCTGTTGGGTTGTCGTCGACGAGATTCACGAGCTCGCTGGTGACGAACGTGGTGCACAACTTGCGGTGGGTCTGGAACGTCTGCAAGAAATCACAAAACAAGCAGGTCATGGGTTCCAACGCATTGGTCTTTCCGCAACAGTTGGCGTACCGACTGAAGTCGCACGGTACCTCGGTGGGAAAGAAAACGGAACGTTTCGTCCGGTTCAAATCCTTGAGATCGATGTTACGAAACATATCGATATCAGAGTCGAAATGCCCTCGGTTAAAAAAGACGATTATCCGGTAGCACATCGGTTGTCAATCGAACCAAGCTCATTTGCGTTATTAAGGAGATGTAAAGAACTGATAGACGAGCATACCTCTACGCTTTTGTTTATTAACACGAGGGATGGCGCAGAAATTCTTGCGTCTCGTTTTCATCTGTGGCACGATGATATGAAAATCGGTGTTCATCATGGCTCACTTTCAAAACATGCGCGGATAGAAGCGGAAAACGAGTTTAAAAACGGTTCCTTAAAATCGCTGGTGTGTACCTCCTCCCTTGAGCTTGGCATCGATGTAGGTGATGCTGATTTTGTGATTCAATACAACTCACCCCGGGAGGTTACTCGTATTATCCAACGTGTTGGCCGATCAGGACACCGAGTCGGTCAGACATCTGAGGGGATCATTCTTGCTACAAACCCAGAAGACCTCTCAGAAAGCCTCGTCATCGCCCGTAAAGCACTTCACGGAACGCTGGAACAGTTTTCAATACGGCAAAATCCTCTCTCGGTGCTCTCCAATCAAGTCATTTCACTTGCGTTGGAATACAGCCAAATAAAAACAAGAACCGCTTACGAAATTATCGCACGTTCCTATCCGTTTGAAACCCTTTCCTGGTCTACGTTCGAATCTATCATATATCAATTAAAAAATCAGAGATCCATTTGGATAGAGCAGGAACAAAATGATACGATTCTCATGAAACGAACGAATTCTCGGCATTATTTCCTTGACAATATCTCAATGATTCCTGATGAGAAAACATATCCCGTTATTGATATTAGTACAAGAAAATCTATCGGCACCCTTGATGAAAGCTTTGTCTTAAGCTGTGGCTTTGAAGGAGAAAAATTTATTCTTCGTGGTCGACCATGGATGATTGTGAAAAGAGAGGACACCGAGCTTTTGGTCTCTCCGATTAAAGAAATTGGGACTATCCCTTCATGGCTTGGTGAAGATATCCCCATTCCTTTTGAAGTAGCCCAAGAAGTAGGCATATTGCGCAGGCTTGTCGCGGACGACAAAGAAATCTCCCAGTATCCCTGTGACAAGGAGACCCTAAAGAAGTTTGTTGAGTACATCACTGCTCAAAAGAAAGCAGGATTTGTTGTCCCTGATCATACCACGATCACCATTGACGTGGAGGAAAAAACCATGGTGCTGAACACGTGCTTTGGTACAAAAGTCAATGAGACGTTGGGTAGATTGATTTCTGCTGTATTGGCACAAGCCGTTGGTGAGAGCATCGGTATTAATAGCGATGCATATCGAATAAATCTCGAACTACCTGGTCGTATACCTCCAGAACGCGTAAAAGAAATATTGTTCACCGTCAAACCAGAGACGTTGGAATATCTCCTAAAAACGATTCTAAGAAATTCAACATACCTTCGCTGGCAGCTGATTCATGTCGCACGAAAATTCGGTGCGCTACGGAGAGATTTTGATTATAAAACAGTGGGGATGAAACGATTGTTCACTCTTTTTGAACAGTCTCTTATCCTTGAAGAGGCGTTAGATAAACTGCTTTGGGAGCGGATGGACATTGACCATACTGTTCAGATCTTACGCAAGATACAGAGCGACGAAATTACAATTCACATCCAAGGATTATCGCCCATAGCGCTTTCCGGGTTTGAGACCGTTCGTGGGCTTATGGTCCCTCAGCGTGCAGACCGAACGATTCTTATGGCGCTGAAGAAACGATTGGAAGATGCAGACATCACGTTGGTATGTACGAACTGTCAGTATTCATGGAATTCGGTTGCAGGTCGAATCTCTGCACAACCAACATGTTCACGGTGCGGCGCGATTAAAATCGCAGTTGTTCGTCGTTATAACAAAAAGATTCTTTCCTTACTTTCTAAAAAACATAGAACCGCGGAAGAAAACAGAGAAGTACGACGTTTGCACAAGAATGCAAGCCTTGTATTGAGTTACGGGAAATTTGCTGTACTTGCATTGGTAGGTCGCGGTATTGGCCCTGATACCGCAGCACGTATCCTTAGACGAAGTAATAAACTGGAGCTAGTGAAATCCGAGGGGCAGGAAACAAAGTTTTTACGTGATATTTTACAAGCAGAGCTTCAGTACGCAAAAACACGCGGTTTTTGGGACTCCTAATTAATAATAGTAATATTTATATTATATATAGTTCTATTATAGCAATGGTGATAATAAATGAAGAGACGGATTGTAATAGGGAGTATTATGGCTGCTTTTTTGATAGCATTCATACCAGTAATGCATGCGATTCAAATACAGAACGTAGAAAATAATCTGACAACATCGTACATGTCGTACGATACAATTACGACCATGGATGCCGGAGAACTCGTCGTTTTCATTGGTACTCTTACCCAGGACTACCCAGAGATGTATGAGAAATTCCAGCACGATGTCGATGAGATGGAAAGCACATTGGTTTCAACGTTACGTACCAAGAAATTCGATGATATCCATATGAACAACAACCCGGAACTACAACCAAACAGCGACAATCAAACAATGCTTGAAAAAGTCTTTTGGAATATCTTCAAATACAGAGTATTTAGATTGTATCTCAGTACATCTCTGTTTGTTATTACCCAGTCGAAATTCACTCTTTGGCGAACGATGACCTGGGGCATACGACTTCTTCGATGGGTGAAAATTGGTATTCTCCTAGGAATCATCGATCCTGATCAGCAAACTCCATATACACCCATAATAGCGTTTGAACAAGATAAGATAAACAGAACCTTAACAGTGCTTTCTGTTAACCCTAATTCTGTTCTATGGAATACCGTTGCTGAAATAGGCGAAGGCAACTGCGACCCATTGCCCGATGGCGTTGTTACTGTAGGTGATACCCTGACCAATTGTACGGGGATTATTGTGCTAAACTATCTGCCTACGGATGAAATTATTGGTGTTTTCGAGTTTGATTAATAGAAGGATTACAAAACACATTTGCCTACTGAACAAACGAGAAATCATGACCTTTTGTGATACCTTCATATCTAAAAATCGAATACGGAAGGGTCGACCAAAATGCAACTACGGCTACTTCAGTACGTTTTTGTCGTTGTAACAAAGACTTTTTACCTAGGGCTATAATACGGCCAACGAATGCCATTTCACCAAGATATTATTGAGCTGATTCTTCTAAAAAAAATTCAATCAAAAGACGAACTCCATAAAGCCAAAGTGAAATTGTGTAAAAAGTACAACCTGCGAACGATACCACGAGACAGTGAGATTCTTGCAAAACTCCCTACAGATCGATTCGAGAACCAGGTGACATATTCCTTGTTACGGAAGAAATCGACCCGTACGCTTTCTGGTGTCTCCATTATTGCTGCCATGACCTCGCCGGAGATGTGTCCTCATGGAAAATGCATCCCCTGCCCGGGTGGCCCAGAGAGCAACACACCGCAAAGCTATACTGGACATGAGCCTGCTGCCATGCGTGCCTGCTGTAACAATTTTGATCCATATCTACAGGTACGGAGTCGTATTGAACAACTTCATGCAATTGGCCATGTGACTGATAAAGTTGACCTTATCGTCATGGGTGGAACCTTTACAGCTCGTCTACCCGACTACCAACAGTGGTTTGTGAAACGATGTTACGATGCGTTGAATAATCAACGATCAAAAACATTAGAACAAGCAAAAAAGAAAAATGAGACAGCACCATCGCGATGTATTGGTCTGACGGTTGAGACGCGCCCTGACTGGTTTCGGCTACAACATGCTGACCATGCATTATTCTTAGGTGCTACACGGGTTGAATTAGGTGTACAGACAATTTTTGATACAATACTGTTTGGAATCCAACGGGGTCATACGGTTTCTGATTCGATCGCAGCGACTCGTATCGCGAAAGATGCAGGCTTAAAAGTCTGTTATCATATGATGCCTGGACTGCCGGGAAGCACAGAAAAAAGAGATCTAGAGGCATTCCATGTGATCTTCACAAATGAGGACTTCAAGCCAGACATGATAAAGATTTATCCGACTCTTATTGTGAAAGGAACCACACTATATAACCTCTGGAAGCAAGGCAAATATGAACCTCTCACAACAGAACAGGCATCTCGCCTCATTGCCCGTATAAAACAGGAAGTTCCGGAGTGGGTACGTATTCAACGAATACAGCGGGATATCCCAGCTCATCAAATTAGTGCCGGGATCACAAAAAGTAATCTTCGGCAATATGTTGAAAAAGAGATGCAGGAACATAAGGCGTCCTGTCGGTGTATCCGTTGCCGAGAGATCGGGCATGTACCTGTCGAAAAAACAAAGACATTGACCGACAGATCTCTTTCTTGTGTGCACCGTCGGTATCGGGCGAACGGCGGTGAAGAGTTTTTTATCTCTCTTGAGGATACAACGCAGGATATCGTGATTGGCTATCTACGGTTGCGAGATGTTGCAACCCCGCATCGTCCCGAACTTCAAAAAGAACCATGTATGATCATCAGAGAATTAAAAATACTTGGTCGCGAAGCTTCACTTGGTGAACGTAGCTCCGAAGCATACCAACATAGAGGATATGGGAAGTATCTTTTGTACGAAGCAGAACGTATCTGTCTTGAACGGTATGGGAAAAAACATTTATTTGTGCTTAGCGGTGTCGGTGTAAAACCATACTACCGAAAATTAGGTTTTTCCGATGATGGAATGTACTTATCTAAAATAATACAGCCATAGACCTTCTTTTTTACAAAATTATTTAAAGACTTAATGTTTTCTTCGTTTGCAACCAAATTGGTTGGGGGAGAGTATATTATGGCCGAGTTCATTTGGCATTGGACAAAAGATAATACAAAGGTATATACCACGCAAGTTGACCTTGCTGAACAGGCAATGAAAGATGGTTTATTTGTTATGGGTGCCCTTCTGCGCCCTAATCAACCCCACTTGTAAATAGACGTGTTCTTTCCATCCCTTCCTTTTTTTTTTTTGTCTACGGAAGATTTTTATCTTTCGATGTATTTCGCCATCGTATCATATGAGTAAGGTAAATTATAATGAGTTGTTAAAACGAGTGCATACTGCGACTGCAAAAGAACGAATTGACGATGATCGTTTTAAAGTACCGAAAGTCGATGTGTTCTACGAAGGCAATACGACCGTTCTAAAAAATTTTGATAAAATCATTGACGTGTTGAATCGTGATGCAAATCATTTTTTGAAATTTTTGCTTGGTAGTGTTGGTACCGCAGGTGACATCTCAAGTGGCCGAGTCATATTTCAGGGGAAAATACCGATAAAAACCATTCAAGACAGACTCGATGAGTATGTTGACACCTATGTGATTTGTTCTGAGTGTAATAGACCAGATACGCATTTAGTGAAAAAGGATCGGACGCTTCTTATTCGCTGTGATGCCTGCGGGGCATTTCGATCGATTGGTTCGATGAAAAAGAGAAAAACGGTAGTGCCAACAGAGATTTTTAAAGAAGGGGAGATTTACGAACTGACGATAAAAGATATCGGCAAGCGGGGTGATGGTGTCGCGTTTTTTGATAAGTATGTGGTTTATATTCCTGGTGCGATTAAAGGTGCTACCGTAAAAGTGAAAATAGAAAAGATTTCAGGTACGGTTGCGTTTGGTCGTTGCGTGCAATAAAAATCAGTTTTTTTTTAAAAGAAAAACCAAATAATTACACGCGTTAGTACGTGCATTAGTACCTGCATATGTTTATGAATTCGTTCGATTATGATGCTGATTTCCAGATAGACAATTGTTTTTTTTTTATAAAAAAATTTTGTTGTTCTGTGTGCTATCATGAACCTAAAAAATAGAAAGATATATAAACGAAGCACGTATTCGTTTCTACGTTTGTCAGACAAATGATGCCGTTTGACATTTGTCGATGTACAAAACATCGTATATATGACACAAAAACGGCGTCTAATTGGCAGACAAGAAGAATGTGAGGAGAACTATGGAAAACGACCGCATCACTATCCGATTACCTCAAATTGATCTCCGACAAATCGACGTTTTTATTCGATTAGGAGAATTTTCAACACGATCCGAGGTAGTACGGCATGCGGTAAAAGAATATATAGAGAATCACTCAAACCGTATTCTTGCAAAAGCCGACAAATTCAAAAAAATCCAAGAATTGGAAGCTGCGGCCGCTGCTATAGAACCTTACATGAAAAAGTAAAAAGTAAAATCAAGGTAAACGCAGGGGATGGGATGCACCCCTTTAGTGAAGGCCGTCCTTCTCGGACGGCCTTCCCAACTACCAGAATAGGAGGGACGAAAAAATGGCCGAAAATAGAATGCAGTCCTTTGTTGAGGCTGCGATAGAAAATAAAATAAGTGAGGAAAGCAAGCAGAAGATTGATGACGGACTCTTCGGTAGCGCTCGGATTGTAATCGTTGGATGTGGTGGTGCTGGAGGGAACACAATCACCCGACTCCACAAGTTAGGGGTAAGGGGAGCTGAAACCATTGCAATTAACACTGATAAAATCGCACTTGATCTCGTCGATGCTGATAAAAAACTTCTCATTGGAAAAAACCTGACACGGGGACTTGGTGCAGGTGGGTTCCCTGAGATGGGTGAGCGTGCAGCAAGAGAATCAAGTAGAGAACTTGAAGAAATGTTACAAGGCGCTGACTTAGTCTTTGTCTGTGCTGGGATGGGTGGTGGTACGGGAACCGGATCTTCCCCTGTTGTTGCAGAGATTGCAAAGAAACTTGGGGCGATTGTCACTTGTATGGTCTCAACACCGTTCAACGTCGAGCGTGCGCGTCTTGTAAAGGCGGATGAGGGCCTTGATAAACTACGGGTCACTGCAGACAGCACTGTGGTTCTTGATAACAACCGATTAATGGAATTCGTACCAAATCTACCGATTAACCAGGCGTTCTCAGTCATGGATCAATTGGTTGCAGAAACCGTCAAGGGAATTTCTGAAACGATCTCTGTTCCTTCATTGATCAACCTTGATTTCGCTGATATGAAATCGGTCATGGATTCCGGTGGTCTTTCTGTGATGCTCTGGGGAGAAGCCGATGAGGACGCAGGGGTCGATACGATTGTAAAAGAAGCATTAAATCATCCACTTCTCAATGTCGATTATCGTGGTGCCCATAGCGCACTTGTTCACATCACGGGTGGTCCGAACATGAGTTTGAAATACGTCCAAGAAGTCGCCAAGGCTCTTACTGAGGATATGGACTGTTATTCCAACGTCATCCTTGGGGCACGGGTGGATCCTTCTTTTGAAGGAAAATGCCGGGTGATGGCAATCATGACCGGTGTTCAATCACCAAATCTTCTTACCTCTCGGCCAGAACGCCGGACAAATCCGACTGCACCAGTCATTCCGCAGCGAAGAGTCATGGCAAACCCAAAGATGGGAAATATCGACTTTGTGCGGTAAAAAGACCTAAAGAAGGCTATCAATAGCTTCCTTTTATCTTTTTTTTAGTGTATTTTTTCTATGTTTTCTACGAGATCTTTGATATCGAATGGTTTTACGATGTAGTCATAAATGTACGGTTCAAGTCCTTTCATCTTCTGATGACTGGAGGTTCCAACAGCAGTAAGGATAATGATATCGACGTTTTTTTCAAGCTTCCTTTTTACGATTTCTTTAATTGTTTCCCATCCGTTCTTCTGTGGTAATTGAAGGTCGATAAAAAGAACCCCGGTAAACCCTTTTTCTAGCAGCCGTAGACATTCCAATCCGTTCTCCGCACAGTACACTTCGTGTCCCTCGTGTTCAAATAGGTTTTTTATGGACAGACGGATATCGGCGTCATCATCGACGATCAGAATATTTTTCTTCATAGATCATCTCCAATGTCTGTTGTATTGATATACTGTAACGTGTTATAATTTGACACTAATAGTATATTAAATTTGCTTGATAAACTAGCAGTACAGCCATAAAAAACCAATGAAATAACGTGAGAACACTCTAAGTTTTATAGTAGATGTGCAATTCCATTCTTCACGATGGGCCTATGAGGTAGTCTGGATATCCTTCCGGCCTTCGGAGCCGGATACTGGGGTTCGAATCCCCATAGGTCCGCTTTCCACTTTATTAAATACGTCATGACAAACTGATGGAAAAAAATCAAGAACAGGTATGGAATAAAAAAATGGTTAAACCTCTACGGATACGAAGCGTCTCGTTCGATACATCATTCCTATTAAAAAATACCTCCTTGATTGATCGAATCATCGATATGTTAGCACGTGATCGTATCCCCTGTTTTGTGACCACTACCGTTGCCTCTGAACTTGAACAACTAAAAATCTGGGGGCGCGTCACGGAGCCAACCTACAAAAAAGCAATAAAGCGCTGGACCCATGTACACGCGACTGTCATCGACTTTAAAAATCGCCTGCTTTCTGATGCGTTAGGTCACGCGTGTATTCGCTCCATGCAACACCACGGGGTTCCCGCAGATCATGTCGTTAATGACTGCAATATTCTTGTCTCCATCTTGAAAAATGGTGTTGACCTCTTCCTCTCAGAGGACTATCACTTCACCTCGGCAATAACAAGAGATGTCATCGATGAAGTGAAAAGCGCTGCCTGTTCTGAATATTTTTTGATGTGTGATTCTCAGATGTACAGCTTAGACTCAAGAACATTTACTAAGGCATATTCAAAAGGGACGATTGACCTGGATGTTGTACAAGAACATATACAACAAGGGATGAAAAAGGAAACTTAACACCTATAACGGTAAGGAAGGAGGGGGGAAGGAGGCACGAAATACGGTGCCGCACTGACGCAACGCAACTACGCAACACCAGGCGTCATCGGAAGACAAGAGCGCAGATCGGGAAGACAAGACCCAACCGAACGTCGCCCTTCCTCACCACTCTTCCACTTTGTCGTTGACACTATATAAACGCATCGTGGCAAAATCTCAAAATGAAAAAGTACTTTGACTAGAACCAATGCATTATTAAATCCTAATCCTATTGAGAGCAATCTTTTAGAGATGTGATGAGCGTAAAAATAGGTTTCTTAATAAACCCTGTTGCTGGGATGGGTGGACGAGTCGGACTCAAAGGAACAGACGGTGTTTTTGAAAAAGCAGTTCAATTGGGAGCCTCGCCTGTCACACGCCAGAAAGCAGAAGAGATGCTCCGTGAGTTTTCCGTATTCTCCAAAAACCACCATGATATTCTCTGGGTCACCTGCAGCGGGGAAATGGGTGGTAGTGTATTAGAAATTCTGGGAATAAAAAACATACAGATTGTCTATTCACCATCAAGCGATATAACCACAGCTCATGATACAAAGACCGCGTGCAAAACATTCCTTGATCACCACCTTGATTTACTACTCTTCTGTGGTGGTGATGGAACAGCACGAGACATCTATACCATTGTCGATAAAAAAATCCCGCTCCTTGGCATTCCCGCAGGTGTCAAAATGCATTCCGGTGTCTTTGGCATCAACACGAAGGCCACTGCAAAAATGCTGTTTGAATTCATCAACAAAAGACTTACTGTCGGTGACGTGGAAATCATGGACCTTGATGAGGAACTCTATCGCAACGGGGAATGGAAGGTCCGGCTATTCGGTGTCGTACGAGGAATCATTGAACCGACCTATATACAGGTGGGAAAAGCATGTTTTGAGTCAGTCTCTGACGAGGAAGTAAAAGACGAGCTTGCTGAACATATCAAAGACGAGTTAGAAAAACACAAGGATTGGTTGTTTTTGTTCTGTTCAGGGGGGACCATAGACGCCATCGCAAAAAAACTACACATTGAACATACGCTTCTTGGCATTGACGCCGTCTACCAAAAACAGCTTGTTGGACGAGATCTAAACGAAGAACAAATCCTTTCTCTTCTGAAAAAATATCCGAAAGCAAAAATAGTTCTCAGTCCAATCGGGGCACAAGGTTTCATCCTTGGTCGTGGGAATCTTCAGTTGAGCCCCCGAGTCATTAAAAAAATAGGAATTAACAACATCATCGTCGTAGCAACTCCCTCAAAGCTGATGCATACCCCTCTTCTACGGGTTGACACCGGAGATAAAACCCTCGATTCTCTTTTTGCGAAACAAGGGTATTTTATGGTAATTATTGGATACCGTCTCAGTCGGGTGGTGAAGCTGCAGACCAACAGCTTTTAATATGCGAATCATATTTCCTGACCCCCTTGGGTGGGGCTTGTCATTCTTGGAGGCAATATGATGACACAAATTACAAAACGAAATGCAAATAAATTTTTAAAAGACGAATACGATGAACTAGTAAAAAACCATTTTGAGTGGAATATCCGTGTCCTTGAAAGCGGGTCAAAACCTCATTCGATTGTCAACGGCAAAGAAGTCATAATGATGTGTTCGAATAATTACCTTAACCTCAGTAACCATCCCCGTCTAGTTCAAGGGGCCATCGAGGCTGCAAAGAAGTATGGTGCTGGATCTGGTTCTGTGCGTGCAATCGCAGGAACCCTGAAAATCCATACGGAAGTCGAAAAACGACTCGCACGATTTAAACGGACTGAATCTGCATTGATTTACCAGACCGGTTTTGCTGCAAACTCTGGTCTGATTCCGCAACTTGTCGGTGACGGTGACATCGTTATTAGCGATGAACTGAATCATGGTAGCATCATCGATGGTGTCCGGCTGACCAAGGCAGACCGTGCGATTTTCAAACATCGTGACATGGGTGACCTCGAACGGGTCTTAAAGGATGCAGATAAGAAGTACCGTCGTATCCTTGTCATCACTGATGGCGTATTTTCCATGGATGGGGACATCGCTCCAATGGACAAGATTGTAAAACTTGCCAATGATTTTGGCGCAATGACCTACGTTGATGATGCTCACGGTGAAGGAGTCATTGGGGAAGACGGACGTGGAATCGGCGCACATTTCCATATTGAAGGAAAAATCGATGTTGAGATGGGGACGTTTAGTAAAGCCTTTGGTGTTGTCGGAGGTCTTATCGCAGGTAGTCAAGACCTTGTGAACTTCGCATACAATAAATCACGGACATGGCTGCTTTCCGGATCGCATCCACCAGCTGTTTCCGGTGCGCAACTGGCTGCAATTGATGTCTTAGAAACAGAACCTGAACATGTGAAACGACTCTGGGATAATACGAAATATTTCAAAAAAGAATTAAATTCCTTGGGCTTTTACACTGGAGAAAGTGAAACACCTATTACTCCTGTTATTGTTGGAGACTCCGGGAAGGCAAAGGACCTAAGTAATCGTTTATTTGATGAAGGGGTTTTTGCATTACCAATTGTGTTCCCTATGGTTGCACGTGATAAAGCCCGAATTCGTACCATGATGAACGCGGGTCTTACAAAGAATGATCTTGATTTCGCCCTTAATAAATTCGAGAAATTAGGAAAAGAGTTATCGATCATTTAAACGCAAATGAGGAGGTCGTCTGGTACGAATCTCCTCGAATCATCACTCCAAAAAGTATAAATAAAAGATATGAGATTCGTTACCCAATATTTTTCTGGTGTTTACTGGAGAGTAATTTATGACAGAAGAGTTAAAGAAAACCGGTACCACGATACTTGGATTGGTATGTAAAGACGGTGTTGTTATCGCAACAGAGCGCAGAGCGACTATGGGCACACTTATTGCTCATAAAGCGACAAGGAAATTATATCAGATAGATAACCATCTCGCCCTTGCTACTGCAGGGCTTGTTGGTGATTTGCAGGTTCTATCCCGCTACCTGAGTGCAGAAACCAAGCTCTATAGTCTTAAACGGGACCTGGAAATGTCTGTGCAAAGTGCTGCGACCCTGATGTCCAATATCTTGAATTCCCGGAAATTCTACCCTTACTACGTCCAATTGATTCTTGGCGGGTGGGATGCTACTGGGGGACATGTCTATTCATTAGATGCAGCCGGTGGTTCCATTCCTGATAAATACACCGCTGGTGGCTCTGGGTCACCTTATGCGTTTGGTGTCCTTGAGGATTCATATCGAGATGATATGACGATAAATGATGGAATCGATCTTGCGTTACGGGCGATTACTGCTGCGATGGGCCGAGACTCAGCTTCAGGAAATGGAGCTGATGTAGCAGTGATTACCGAGAAAGAATTCAAGATGATACCTGAAGAAGAAATTAAAAAACGATTACAGAAGATGGGGAAGTAACAAATCCGTATTCTCAGAGGTAACTTACCAGATAAATACGTATGTAAAGTTCGTTTTACAAGCTTTAAAGAAAGGTAGATTATGACCGTTGATGATGTTCTAACAGAAATTCGAGGCAAGATACGAAGTTCGATATCCGCAAGTGTTGATATCTCTGAAGTTGAATTTGAAGGGGCGCTTCTGGTTATTTACACCAAGACACCAGATAAATTTGCTAATAACAAGGATTTGGTAAAGAATATGGCAAAAACCCTTCAGAAGAGAATCGTCGTACGCCCTGACCCGTCTGTCCTTACCGATATTGAGATCGCAGAAAAGAAAATACGACAGATTATCCCCAAAGAAGCAGAAATCACAAATATCTATTTCCAACCTGATGTCGGTGAGGTCACTATTGAAGCGTTGAAACCTGGTGCTGCCATCGGACGTGAAGGCCAACTCTTAAATGAAATACGAAAGAAGATTAACTGGGCACCAAGCATCGTTCGTGCACCACCGATTCAATCAAAGACAGTTCAGGAGATACGGGGGTACCTCCGTTCGATGAGTGACGAGCGGAAGGATATTCTGCGAAAAATTGGTCGGAAGATTCATCGTGGTGCTTCAACTGGAGAGAAATACATCCGTATGATTGCCCTTGGTGGTTTTCGCGAGGTCGGTCGTTCTTGCACCATGCTCCATACCCAGGATAGCAAGGTGTTGATTGACTGTGGTATTGATGTCTCTGCTGAGAACAACGGGTCCCCCTACATTCATCTCCCTGAGGTTCTGCCACTAGAGAAAATCGATGCGGTCGTCATCACCCATGCGCACCTTGATCATTGCGGGTTGGTACCGATTCTATATAAATACGGCTATGATGGTCCTATCTATTGCACCCCACCGACACGGGACATGATGACGTTGCTGCAAATGGATTATATTAAGGTCGCTGCTGCAGACGCGAAAAAAGTCCCGTACTCCTCTGAGAACATCCGGAATGTGATTAAACATTGCATCGTGATGGGATATGGGGACACGACTGATATCACCCCCGATATCCGGCTTACGTTTCATAACGCAGGTCATATCCTTGGGTCTTCTATCTGTCACTTCCATATCGGTGATGGATTGTATAACATAGCGTTTACTGGTGATATCAAATTTGAACGCACCTGGTTGTTTAACCCGGCGATAAA
>Ga0068714_10000913_pt1 | contig 48478 bp, 61 predicted proteins | sample MTBNYHSulfiMetaG_FD_62988 | JGI IMG/M metagenome (GOLD analysis project Ga0068714, IMG submission 62988) | Enrichment culture microbial communities from rom New York Harbor, USA that are MTBE-degrading - MTBE-NYH (New York Harbor Sulfidogenic)... | ecosystem: Environmental > Aquatic > Marine >... | reverse complement strand
CTCACTCCCGGTCCAGAAGGGCCTCGACGCCGGGCAGCGCCTTGCCCTCGACGAATTCCATGGCCGCGCCGCCGCCGGTCGAGACGTGGTCGATGCGGTCCTCGAGACCGAACCGGCGCAGGGCGGCGACCGTGTCGCCGCCCCCCGCGACGGTGACCGCCGGGCTCGCGGCCACGGCCTCGGCCACGGCCTTCGTGCCGGCGGCGAAGTCGTCGATCTCGAAGAGACCCATCGGGCCGTTCCAGAAGACGGTCCCGGCGTCGGCGAGGCGGGCCGCGAAGCTCTCCGACGTCCGTGGCCCGATGTCGAGCCCCATGCGGTCGGGCGGCATCGCGTCGGTCGGCACGGCCTCGGTCGGGGCGCCGGCCTCGGCGGCCGGCGCCACGACGACGTCGGCCGGCAGCTCGAAGGCGCAGTCGGAGCCCGCCGCGGCGGCGGCGATGTCGGCCGCCACGTCGAGCTTGTCCTCCTCGACGCGCGACGTCCCGACCTCGCGCCCGTCGGCCTTGAAGAAGGTGAAGCACATGGCGCCGCCGATGAGCACCGCGTCGGCGGCGGTCAGCATCTTCTCGATGACGCCGATCTTGTCGGAGACCTTGACGCCGCCGAGCACCACGACGAACGGGCGCGCCGGGTCGCCGAGCAGGCTGCCCAGCATCTCGAGCTCGCGCTCCATGAGCAGCCCGGCCACCGCCGGGAGGTGATGCGTGACCCCCTCGGTCGAGGCGTGGGCCCGGTGCGCGGTGCCGAAGGCGTCGTTCACGTACACCTCGGCCAGCCTGGCCAGCTGGGCCGCGAACCCGGGGTCGTCGGCCGTCTCCTCGGCGTGGAAGCGCAGGTTCTCGAGCAGCAGGACCTCGCCGGGGCCGAGAGCCGCGGCGGCCGCCTCGACCGCCGGGCCGACGCAGTCGTCGGCGGTCTTCACCGGCCGCCCGAGCAGCTCGGCCAGACGCTCGGCCACCGGGGCCATACGCAGGTCGTCGACGACCTTGCCCTTGGGGCGCCCGAGGTGCGAGGCGAGCACGACCGGGCACCCCTGCCCGGTCAGGTGCTCGATCGTCGGCAGGGCGGCGCGGATGCGCGTGTCGTCGGCGACGCGCCCGTCGTCGAGCGGCACGTTGAAGTCGACCCGCACCAGCACGCGCCGGCCGGCGAGGGGGTAGTCGGCGATGGAGCGTTTCATGCGACTGTCGGCCTCCCTTCGCGACCCGCTCAGAGCACGCGCTGGACGAGGTCGACCAGACGGCAGGAGTAGCCCCACTCGTTGTCGTACCAGGAGATCGCCTTGACCATCCTGCCGTTCGCCATGGTGAGCGCGGGGTCGAAGATCGACGAGTGGCTGTTGCCGATGATGTCGGTGCTGACGACGGGGTCCTCCTGGTACTGCAGGATGCCCTTCATGGGGCCGTCGGCGGCGGCCTTCATCGCCGCGTTGACCTCGTCCGCCGTCACCTCGGTCCTCAGCTCGGCGACCAGGTCGGTGGCCGAGCCGTCCGGGGTCGGCACGCGCAGGGCGAAGCCGTCGAGCCTGCCCTCGAGCTCGGGGATCACGAGCGCCACGGCGCGCGCCGCCCCCGTCGTCGTGGGGATGATGGACAGGGCGGCGGCGCGGGCGCGGCGCAGGTCCTTGTGCGGGAAGTCGAGGACCTTCTGGTCGTTCGTGTAGGCGTGGATCGTGGTCATGAAGCCGCGCTCGACGCCGAAGTTGTCGACCAGCACCTTGGCCATCGGCGCGAGGCAGTTGGTCGTGCAGCTCGCGTTGCTGATGACGTCGTGCGCGGTCCTGTCGTAGCTGGCGTCGTTGACGCCGAGGACGAGCGTGACGTCGGGCCCCTTGGCGGGGGCGGAGATGATCACCTTGCTCGCCCCGGCCTCGAGGTGCTTGGCGGCGTCGGCGCGCTGCGTGAAGCGGCCGGTGGATTCGATCACGACCTCGGCGCCGAGGTCGGCCCAGGGGAGGTTGGCCGGGTCGGTCTCGGCGGTCACGCGGACGCGCGTGCCGTCGATGACGATGGCGTCGTCCTCGGCCTCGACCGTGCCGCCGAAGAGGCCGTGCACGGAGTCGTACTTGAACAGATGCGCGAGGGTACGCGCGTCGGTCAGGTCGTTGATGCCGACGAACTCGACGTCGGCGCCTTCGCGCAGCGCCGCCCTGACGACCAGGCGGCCGATGCGGCCGAACCCGTTGACTCCCACTCGTACCGTCATCTCGTCCTCCTCGTGTGATCCCGCTCGTGTCGGCTCTCGGCCGGTCCGTGCCCGTCTCGCGTCGCGGAGTGCCCCGCACGCGTCCGGGAAGCTTACCCGTCATCGCGCCCGGGGCCACCGGCGCGCCGTCAGGCGGCGCGCCGTCGGCGAATAGTACGACACCGTGCGGCCCGCGGTCGCCCGCACGACGACCGCCCCCCGGCCCGGCGGCTCAGCGCGCGTCCGGGACCGGCTCGACGAGGGTCGGGATGCGACCGAGGAAGATGTTGCCCGTGCGGCCGTCGATGGAGAGCCAGTCGCCCGGGCGGAGCGCGTGCCCGGCGATGCACGCCGTCCCCTTGCGCTCGACCACCTCGAGCTCGCGGCACTCGACGACGGCCGTCTTGCCGAGCCGTTTCGCGGTCACCGCGGCGTGCGAGGTGGCCCCGCCGCGCGCCGTGAGGATCCCGCTCACGCGGGTGATCATGGCGATGTCCTCGGGCACGGTGTCGGGGCGCAACAGGACGACGTTGTCGTCGGGGGTCTCGTTGAGCAGGCGCTCGATCTGCTCCCCGCTGACGGCCACGCGCCCCGAGTAGGCGCCGCCGGCCACGCCCATGCCGACCGCGACCGGCGGCCCGTAGTTGGGCGACGACGTGTCGAAGTAGGCCGGCGGCAGCGCGCGCTGGTGGGCCACGGCGCGCTTCTGCAGGACGTAGAGGTCGGAGGCGTCCGGCGACTCGAAGGTGAACTCGATCTCCTGGGGGTCGAACTCGCGCTCGCTCACGAGATCGCGGGCCACCGAGAGGAGCTGCGCGTAGACCGCGGGGAAGTCCTTCTCCAGCGAGTGCTCGGTGCTCCGGTAGGTCGGGCTCGCGAGGCGCTGCGTCTCGGTGATCGGCCAGGGGAAGACCAGGCCGCCGACGAGGTCCTCGCCCTGACTGCAGATGGCGAAGTCGCCGAAGAGCCGCACCTGGCGGCTGTACGGCTCGAGGGGGTTGTGGGTGAAGGTCACCCCCGACCCCGACTCGCGGTTCAGGTTGCCGAACACCATGCGCTGCACCACGACCGCCGTCCCCCACTCGTCGGCGACACCGACGTACTGACGGTAGAAGCGCGCGTGCGCCGAGTCCCACGAGGCGAGCACGCGGAGCACGCAGGCGACGACCTGCTCGAAGGGGTCGTCGACGAAGACCACGCCCTCGTCGCGCGCGCGGCGCTTGTACGTGTAGGCGATCTGGCGCATCTGCTCGGGCGTGAAGTCGAGCTTCTGCTCGACCTCGTAGCGCTCCTTGAACTCGCCCATGATGGTGTCGAAGAAGTCGCGGTCGATCCCCGCCGACATCGCCCAGGACTGCAGGAAGCGCCGGTAGCTGTCCCAGGCCGCCCAGCAGAGGCGCGGCTGGCGCGAGATCGCCTCGGCGATCTCGTCGTTCAGGCCCACGTTGACGAACGTCGTCATCAGCCCGGGCATCGAGATCGCCGCGCCGGAGCGGATCGAGAGCAGCAGCGCCCGCGAGGGGTCGCCCAGCCGCAGGCGCGTCTGCTTCTCGAGCTGGCGCAGCGCGGCGCGGATGCGCGCGATGGTGTCGTCGTTCAGCGGCTGGTACGACATCGCCGGCATCGCCCCGAAGAGCTCTGTGCTGAGCACGAAGCCCTCGGGCACGTTGTGGCCGTAGGAGGCCATCTGCTTGAGACCGAGGCCCTTGAAGCCGAGCGTCATCTGGTCGTCGGTGCCCGGCTTGGGGCGGTGGAGGTCGGAGACCAGCCGCTCCGGGTCGTAGTTCATCATCCGCGTGAGGGCGCGGCTGCCGAGGCGCCCCGTCAGCAGGGAGATCTGGCGCAGCGCCGCGCCCACGTAGCGGTCGAGCGGCTGCATGCCGAGCGCCGACACGAGCACCTCGCGCAGCACCATCTCGGCGACGGCGTCGAGCGACATGCCGCGCGCCTCGCACTGCCGCGGGTCGTGGATCAGCACGGTGTGCAGCACCTGGTCGTGGCTGCGCACCGCCGTAGAGGAGAGCTCGGTCACGCTGTTGACCAGGAACTGGAAGACGTTCTGGTACTGGCGGAAGGTGAAGTTGCGGCTCGCGAAGCTCGCCTCGAGCATGCCGAGGTCGGAGCTCAGCGCGCGCGAGTCGACGCCGTCGACGGCGAGCGCGCGCTCCAGGCGCCCCATCATCGTCCACATGCGGCGCAGGGAGTCGCGGGTCACGTACGGCTCGACGCTCTCGGCCACGATGTCGTCGAGCAGCCGGCGCACCAGCTGCTCGACGCGGAAGGAGAGGCCGAGGGCGTCGAACTTGGGCTCGCTGTAGTTGCCGTAGATCGAGGGGATGCCGGCGGCGATGTGCCGCTTCTGGTAGATGTTCTCGCGGGCCTTCGACGGCGCCGGGTCGAGGATGACCGCCTTGAGCTCCTCGAGCAGGACGAGGGCGGTGTCGAGCAGGCGGTCGCGCGCCGCCGGCGCGGCCTTCGCCTGCCAGGCCTGGAGGGCGCGGGCGAACCGGCCGCGCACCCGGGCGTCGAGCTGCAGGTGCTGGCTCACGGCGTCGGCGAGGCCGTCGACCGTCGGCGAGTACTTGTGGGCGAGGAGCTGGTAGGTGCGCACCATGAGGGCGACGCGCCGCCGGTCGGTCGTGCCGCCGAGCGGCTCGCCGCCCGGGCCGGCCTCGCCCTCGTCCGCCGGCTCGAGCGCCTCGAGCCGCGCCTCGAGCTTCTCCGGCGGCAGGGCGAGGAGACGGTCGAGGAGCTCCTCGCGGCGGGCGCGCGCCGCCTTCTCGCTCTTGCCGCGGCGCTTCACGAGCCGGTCCTGCAGGCCGGCGAGCACCGCGTGCGGGCCGCGCGCCCAGTCGAGCTCGGCGCGCACGGCCTCCACGGTGTTCGCCGAGAGGTAGGGCTCGAGCCCCGACGGGTCGAGCGTCAGCCAGTACGCGAGCACGGCGCGGCTGAAGTCGACGAGGCGGTTCGACGACTCGGCGTGGGCCTGCTTGCGCAGGAAGTGCATGAGCGTGTCCCGCCGCTGGCAGACCTCGTCGATCTCGGTCGAGACGGCGCGCAGCTCGCCCTCGGCGCCGACCTCGTTGAAGTACACGGGCAGCGTGCGCAGCAGCTGCTTGGCGACGAAGTAGATCGGCCGGATGTCGGCGTTGAGGAAGCGCGTGACGTCGCGCTGGAAGAGGTCGGTGTCGGCGATGTAGACCCCGCCGAGGCGCAGCTGCACGTTGAGCGCCGCGGCCAGCCGCTCGAAGAGAGCGGGGTTGGACTCGATGATGTGCATCCAGCAGCGGATCTTCGGCAGGTGGTACGGATTGACGACGGTCTCCCACTCGTCGGTCGCGCCCTGCACCTCCGGGTACTGGAACTTCCAGTAGAGGATGTCCTCGATCAGGTGGTCGGCGGCGCGCACGTTGCCGGCCTCGCCGATCGCGACGCCGATCGCCTCGTAGCACTGGAAGCGCATGAGGAGGAACTCGTTGTCGCGGTCGCGGAAGAAGGCCGTGAGGCGGCTGAGGATGCGCTCGAGGTCGGTGTGGCGCGCGGGGTGCATCATCTCGCGGACGACGTTGAGGAGGCCGACCATGACCTCCTTCTGGCGGTAGCCGAGGGTGTCGTCCTTGAGGAAGAAGAGGCAGACGGCGAAGCGGTCCTCGAGGTTCTCGACGCCGAAGACCAGGTCGATCGCGCGCGCGAGGAGGTCGGAGAGCGTCGGGTGGTCGCCGGAGAGCAGCTCCGCAGCCGGCGCCGACTCGGCGCCGTGGACGAGCGCCGAGAGCCGCGGCTGGGCGAGGAAGTCGAAGCGCTCGACGATCGCCTCGGGGTCGGTGAGCTCGGTGGTCTGCGTCGCGACCCAGGCGGGCACGTCGAGGTGGTCGCGCACGCGCCCGTAGCCGAGGACGAGCACGCGCCGGTACAGCTCGAGGTACACGGAGCCGAGGCCCGGGCGCCGCGCGGCGAGTTCGACCACCGTGCGCAGCAGGGCATCGCGCTCGAGGAAGGCGTCGGCCTGCCGCGACAGGTGCCGGGCGAGGGACTCGCCGACCCAGGCGAGGGCGTCGTCGTAGGCGTCGCCGTAGCGGCCCTTGAGCGCCTCGGCGCTCCAGGTGAGGAGGCCGCGCAGGAGCAGCGAGAAGCGCTCGCGGTCGAGCGGCGACTCGAGCAACCCGAGCACGAGCTCGGCGAGCAGCTCGAAGAGCCGCGCGCGGTCGTCCGAGCGCTCGAAGTACGGCCAGTTGCGCAGCAGCGTCGTCTGGAAGCCGTCGATCAGGGCGTCGGCGTTGCGGAAGGTGTGGAAGTACTCGGCGAGCGTCTCGCCCAGCGCCGTGCGCACGCCGTAGAGACCGTCGACGGCCTCGAACAGCGGCCGGTAGCGGTCGGGGACGACGACCTCCTGCGCGGTGCTCGCGATGTTGGCGCGCAGGGCGTCGGAGTCGAACGGCAGCGGATAGCTCCTCACGGTGGTCAATGATACCCCGGCCGCCGTACGGCCGGCCGCCGCGCTGCCGGGCGCCACCCGGCCGGGCGCGGCGCTGCCGGGCGCCGCACGGCCGGCCGAAGACAGTCCCAGGGGCTCCCGGTGCGATAGCATGCGCGTGACGACGGACTCGCGGCGAGGGGCGGCGGTCACCCGCCGGCCGGCGACGCCGCGCCGATGAGGGAGGGATCGGCAACATGGGGGCGCAGCGCACACTCGGCATCAACGGCCTCGGCCGGATCGGCAAGCTCACGCTCTGGCACCACCTCGGCGGCGACGACTTCGACCGCATCGTGGTCAACCTCGGCCGTCAGGCGGGGACCTCGCTCGACGCTCTGGCGCAGTACATCGTCAAGGACACCACCTACGGGCCGCTCCACCGCTTCCTGCACGGCCACGCCGGCGTGCGCGACATCGAGGTCGTCGACGAGGAGCGGGGCCTCCTGCGCGTGCACGGCAAGGACGTCGTCGTGCTGCGCACGGCGCGCGACCCCAGGGACATCGGCTGGCGCGACCACGGCGTCGCCCTCGTCGTCGAGTGCACGGGCCGGTTCCGCGACCCCTTCAAGGAGCCCGACGACCCCAAGGGCTCGATCCGCGGCCACCTCGTGGCGGGTGCCCGCGTCGTCGTGAACAGCTCGGCCTTCAAGGGGCGCACGCAGGGCCCCGCCCTGCCCGACGACGCCGCCCTGTTCATCAACGGCATCAACGAGTTCGAGTTCGACCCGGCGACGCACAAGCTCGTCTCGGCCGCCTCGTGCACGACGACGGCGCTCGCCCACATGATGCGGCCGCTCCTCGACCGCGAGCTCACGAGGAACATGATCACCGCCGGCATGAGCACGGTGCACGCGGTCACCCCCACGCAGCCCGTGCTCGACACCGTGCCGAAGGCCGGGGCGACCGACCTGCGCAAGAGCCGCGGCGCCATGGGCAACGTGATCCTCACCTCGACCAACGCCGCCGCGGCGCTGGAGCTGGTCATGCCCGAGATCGCCGAGATCGGCTTCATGGCCGACTCGGTCCGCATCCCGACGAACAGCGTCAGCCTCATCATCCTCAACGTGACCTTCCAGAGCGAGAGGCTGCCCGACGGCTCCGTGACCGTCGGGCGCGACGCCATCAACGCGATCTACCGCGAGGCCGCCGAGGGCGAGGCGCGCGGCCTCCTCGTCTTCAGCGAGGAGCAGAACGTCTCGGCCGACATGCTGGGGGAGAACGCCGCCGTGGTCATCGAGGGCGTCGAGACGCACAGCCGCACCGGCTTCATGAGCCTCAAGGTGCCGCCGGGCTCGCCCGGCATGAGCCCCGAGTGCGAGTCGGTCCGCATCCCGCTCACGCACGTCAAGGTGTTCGGCTGGTACGACAACGAGATGGGGAGCTACACGCACCGCATGGGCGAGCTCACCGCGCACGTGGCGCGGAACATGTAGCGCGGAGCGGCGGGAGCGGGCGGGCGGGGCGCCGCCTCGAGCGGCTCGACGCCCGCCCGCCGTCCGTCCTCGAGGCCCCGCTTCGGGCGTCGCGGGCGCGGCCGCCCCGCGCCGCTCAGGCGTCGAGCTCGGCCGCCGCGGCCATCAGGTGGCGCAGACGGTGGTTCAGCGCCGACTTGCCCAGCGGCGGCCGCACGCGCCCGCCGAGCTCGCTCAGGCTCAGGAAGGGGTAGCGCGCGCGCAGCTCGGCGACCTCCCTGACCGACGGCGGCAGCGCCGACCACGCCGGGCTCGCCATCAAGCGGCGGGCGGCGGCGGCCTGGCGCTCGCCCGCCGCCGCCGCCCGCCGCGCGTTCGCCTGGTCGCAGTTCGCCAGCCGGTTCGCCTCGGCCCGCACCCCGCCGAGCACGGCGTGCTCCTCGCGCCGCAACACGGCGTCGTGCGCGCCGAGCACCGCGAGCAGCGCGTTCACCGTCTCCGAGCTCTTCGTGTAGCAGGCGATGTTGCGCGCCCGCGCCGCGACGGCGAAGCGCAGGTCGAGCCGCTCCAACAGGCGTAAGAGCTGCTCCGCGAGGTCCTGGTCCTCGAGGGTGAACTCGAGGTGCACGGGCGAGGCCGGCGCCGAGACCGAGCCGCAGCCGAGGAACATCCCTCGCAGGAAGGCGACGACGCAGCAGCGGCGCTGCACGACGCGGCTCGGGGCGCGGAGCTGGAGACGCAGCGCGTCGGAGAGCACCCCGGTCTCGTTCAGCACCTGCAGCCCGGCCTCGCGGTCGTCGAGGACGACCTCGTAGCGGCGGCCCGCGGGCCCTCCGCTGACCGTGCGCACCTGCGCTTCCACGTGGTAGGGGCGCAGCAGGGCGAGCGCGTGCCGCGCCACGGCGGGCAGCGAGAACGAGAGCCGCACGCTGTACTGGCCCCCGGCCGAGATCTCGAAGGTGCCCGCCCCGAAGAGCAGCCCGCTGAGCTGCGCCTGGCGGCAGTGCGGCGCCGCCGGCACGAGCGCCGCGAGCTCACGCTTGACCTCCTGCGAGAAGCTCACGCGGCCTACCTCAGCAGCTCGAGCAACGCCGTCGCGAGGCGCTCGGGGTCGTGGCGCACGACGCCGCCGCCGGCGGCGGCGACGTCGGCGTGCACCACGCGGACGCCGAGCGCCTGCAGGCGCTCCTCGTCGATCGGCACGGGGCCCGATCCGGCGGCCTCGTACGAGGCGACGAGCTCGGCGCTCACCGGCGTGTCGCTCACGACCACGACGTCGACCATGCCGGCGACGCCGTGGCGGTACAGCGCGTCGAGGTGATCGGCCGCCGTGTAGCCGTCGGTCTCCCCGGGCTGGGTCATCACGTTGCACACATAGACGACCCACGCGCGCGTGGCCTTCAGGGCCTCGCGGACCTGGGGGAGCAGCAGGTTCGGCATGATGCTCGTGTAGAGGCTCCCCGGCCCGAGGACCACGAGGTCGGCGCCCTCGAGAGCGCCGAGCGCCTCGGGCAGCGGGTCGGCCCCCGCCGGCTCGAGCCAGACGCGCAGCGGCAGGCGTTCGGCGGCGGTGATCTCGCTCTCCCCGCTCACCCGGGCGCCGTCCTCGAGCTGGGCGTGCAGCACGACGTCCTCGAGGGTCGACGGGATCACCCGCCCGCGCACCTTCAGCACGCGGGTCGACTCGCGCACCGCGGTCTCGAAGTCGCCCGTGACCTCGGCGAGCGCCGCCACGAAGAGGTTGCCGAAGCTGTGCCCCTCGAGCCCGCCGCCGTCGGGGAAGCGGTACTGGAAGAGGCGGCTCATCAGCGACTCGTCGTCGGCGAGCGCGACCAGGCAGTTGCGGATGTCGCCCGGCGGCGGCATCCCCATGTGCCGGCGCAGCAGGCCGGAGCTGCCGCCGTCGTCGGCCATCGTCACGATCGCCGTCAGGTTGCTGCTGTGGTGCTTGAGCCCGCCGAGCAGCGCCGCCAGCCCGGTCCCCCCGCCGACGGCGGCGATGCGCGGGCCGCGCGCGAGCCGCGCCGCCGTGCGCAGCTCCGAGGCCGTCTCGGGGTTGCTGCGCTGGAAGCGCCAGATGCGACGCAGGGCCAGCAGGAGCAGCAGGGCGCCGACGACGAGGCCGTCGAGCACGAGCACGACGGCGGCCAGACGGCGCTCGACGAGGAAGTCGAGGGCGAGCGCCCCCAGCAGGCGGTCGGAGAACACCACCCCCACCGCGACGATGACCGTCGAGGCGAGCAGCACGACGCCGAGCACCGCCACCGCGACCCACCGCTTCAGCCCGATCCCCGGGTACAGCCAGTCCAGATACCGCCGCATCCGTGAGTCCTCCCGCGGCCGCGCGACCTAGTCGCGCGCCACGTCGCGGTGCCGGATGACCGTGTAGTAGCCCTGCTTGCGGTACCGCTCGGCGATCTCCTCGGCGATCGCCACCGAACGGTGCCGGCCGCCGGTGCAGCCGACGCCGATGGTCAGGTGCGCCTTGCCCTCCGTCGCGTACCGCGGGAAGAGGAAGTCGAGCAGCGCGTAGAGCCGCTCGAGGTAGCCCTCCGAGTCCGACGAGCCGAGGACGTAGTCGCGGACCTCGTCGTCGAGGCCCGTGAGGGGTCGCAGGCGGAGGTCGTAGTGGGGGTTGGGCAGGAAGCGCACGTCGAAGAGCAGGTCGGCGTCGATCGGGATGCCGTACTTGTAGCCGAAGGAGACGATGGCGAAGACGATCGACGCCCGCCGCGCCTGGCGGATGACGTCGGCGTTGAGCTGCGCCTTGAGCTGGTGGATGTTGGTGGCGCTGGTGTCGACGACGAGGGTGGCGCGCTCGCGCAGGCCGGCGAGGCGGCGGCGCTCCTCGCGGATGTCGTCGAGCACGCTGCCCCCGCCGGCCAGCGGGTGGCGGCGGCGCGACTCCTTGAAGCGGCGGACCAGCGCCTCGTTGGAGGCCTCGAGGAAGATCAGCGTGTACTCGACGCCGCGGTCGCGCAGCTCGTCGAGCAGGTGCTCCGTCTGCTCGAAGTAGACGCCGCCGCGCACGTCGCTGACGATCGCCACGCGGTCGACCTTGCTGCCCTCACGGCGGAAGAGGTCGACCAGGGTCGGCACGAGCTCCGGCGGCAGGTTGTCGACGCAGAAGTAACCGGCGTCCTCGAAGGCGTCGAGGGCCTGCGACTTGCCGGCCCCCGAGAGGCCGGTCAGGATCACGAACTCGAGACCTGTCGCCATCAGCGCTCCTCGCCGGTCACCGGTCGTCCCTCTCCCCCGTCGCGCGCACGCCGCAGGCGGTCGGTCTCGCCGCCCGGCGACCAGCCCTCGAGGCGCAGCAGGCGCTGCTTCCATGCCGGGTCGTCGCCGTACCTGCCCAGCGTGCCGTCGTTGTGGATGACGCGGTGACACGGCAGGATCACGGGCAGCGGGTTGCGCGCCATGACCGAGCCCACGGCCCGGTACGCGTTGGGCCGCCCGGCGGCGTGGGCGAGGTCGCGGTAGCTCACCGCGCTGCCGTACGGCACGCGCGCCAGCGCCGCGACCACGTCGCGCTCGAAACGCGTGTACCCGTGCGCGGCGGCGAACGCCTCGACGTCGAGGCCGAAGACCGTGGGCTCGCCGGCGAAGTACCGCTCGAGCGCCTCCGCCCAGTGCCCGCGGGACTCAGTGCCGGGGGCGCCGCGCCCGCCGGCGGGCACCACCCGCGCGGGATCGGGCAGGTCGAGCTCGAGCGGCAGATCGCCGGCGAGCACCACGCGCCCCACGCCCCAGCGCGTCTCGAAGTACTCCTCGCGCACCGCGCGGTCAGCCGGTCTTGTGGAGCTGTGCATGGATCTCCCTCGCCACCTTTCGCGGCAAGCCGGGCACCTGTTCGAGCTCCTCGCGCGACGCGGCGAGGAAGCGCTCGGGGCTGCCGAAGTGCTCGAGTATCTTACGCCGCCGCACGGGTCCCACGTTGGGCAGGGCGTCGAAGAGCGCCGAGCGGCGCGTGTCGGCCGCCCGGCGCCGGCGGTGGAACGTGATCGCGAAGCGGTGGGCCTCGTCGCGCACGCGCTGGAGGAGCAGCGAGGCGGGGTCGTCGGCGGCCAGCGGCAGCGGGTCGCGACGGCCGGGCACGAAGACCTCCTCGCGCTGCTTCGCGAGGCTGATGACCGGCACGTCGACCCCGAGCGCGCCGAGCGCCCCGGCGACGGCCGACAGCTGGCCCTTGCCGCCGTCGACCACGACGAGGTCCGGACGCGCGGCGAAGCTCTCGTCCGCCGGCGCGACGCAGCTCTGGTCCGCCTGCGCGGCGAAGCTCTGGTCCGACGACGCCGCGGCCGCTTCCGCGGCCGCGGCGTCGTCGTCCGCCCCGGTCGGCGCCGGCGCGGCGGCCTCCTCCCCGTTCGCGAGCGCGACCACGCCGCGCCGGAACCGTCTCCCGACGACCTCGGCCAGCATGGCGAAGTCGTCCTGGCCGGCGACGTCGCGCACCGCGAACTTGCGGTAGTGCGCCTTCTTCGGCACGCCGCCCTCGAAGACCACCATCGAGCCCACGGCGTGCCGCTCGCCGAGGTTGGAGATGTCGTAGCACTCGATGCGCAGCGGCGGCGCCGGCAGGCCGAGCGCCTCCTGCAGCGCGACCAGCGCCTCGCCGCGCGCCATGCGCATGCGCTGCCGGCGCTCAGCCTCGGCCTCGGCGGCGAGCTCGGCGTTGCGCTGCGCGAGGTGCAGCAGGCGCCGCTTCGGGCCACGCTTCGCCGCCCGCACGGCCACCTTCGTGCCGCGCCGCGCGCTCAGCGCCGCGGCGACGTGCTCGGGCTCGTCGAGCGGCGCCACGATCTCCGGCGGGATCGTCGCCGGCTCCCAGTAGAACTCGAGCAGGAACTCCTCGAGCACGTCGGCCGTCTCACGCCCCTCCGCGTTGTCGACGAAGAACGTCTGCCGGTCGACCACGGCCCCGTCGCGCACGCGGAAGACCTGCAGGTTGCTGCCCGGCTCGCACTGGTACAGGCCGATGACGTCGAAGGCCTCGACCGCCTCGACGCGCGCCGACTGGCGCTCCTGCACGTGGCGCACGGCCTCGAGGCGGTCGCGCAGTAGCGCCGCCTTCTCGAACTGCTGCGCCCTGGCCGCCTCCTCCATCGCACGCTCGACGTCGCGCTCGACGGCGCCGAGCCGCCCGCGCAGGAAGTCGACGACCTGGGCGATGACCCGCATGTACTCGTCGTGCTCCACGCGCCCGTCGCACGGCGCCAGCGAGCGTTTGATGAAGTACTGCAGGCAGGGCGACCCGCTGACCCTCCCGGGCAGCTTCCCCTTGCACTTGCGGTACGGGAAGATGCGCCCCAGCAGGTCGAGGGTCTCGCGCACCTTGCGGGCGCTCGAGTAGGGGCCGAAGTACAGGTTGCCGGGCACGTGGCGGCCGCGGAAGAAGCGCACGCGCGGCCACTCGTCCACCATGGTGATCTCGATCCACGGGTAGCTCTTGTCGTCGCGCAGGCGCAGGTTGAACGGCGGCCGGTGCTCCTTGATGAAGTTGTCCTCGAGGAGGAGGGCCTCGGTCTCGGAGGCCGTCACGACCCACTCGAGGTCGCGGGCGCGGGCCACCATCTCGGCCGTGCGGCCGTGGGGCGCCGCGCCGGCGCCGCGCTTGAAGTACGCGGCGACGCGCTTGCGCAGGTCCTTGGCCTTGCCCACGTAGAGCACCGCGCCCTCGCCGTCGAGGAAGCGGTAGACGCCGGGCTCGTGCGGGACGCGCGACAGGAGGCCGTGCAGGGGCGAACGTTCGGGGGTCGGAGGCGCCGGGGGTTGGTCGTCCATCGTGACGATTGTACCCGCGTGCGGCGGCGCGGCCCACGCTCGACCCGAGGTCACAGCTCCTTGCGCATGTGCACGCGCCGGTAGCCCCGCACCGTCACGCGCTCGGTCTCCACGTAGCCGAGTGACGTGTAGAGCGCGATGTCCTCCGTCATCTTCTCGTTCGTGTACAGCCAGATGAACGTCGCGCCGGCGCGGCGGGCCTCCTCTTCGGCGAGCGCCAGCAGTCGGCGACCCCATCCCCTCCCCTGGTAGTCGGGATGCACGGCGACGTTGTCGAGCAGCAGGCCCTCACCTTCGGGGATGAGCACGAGGGCGCCGGCCACCCTCTCGCCGTCGGCCAGGACGCGCACGTCGTGCTCGCGGATGACCGCCGCGTAGTCGTCGAGCATCGGCGCCGGGCGCCGGCCCATACGCTCGACGTAGCGACCGTAGGCGGCCAGGACCACCTCGGTCACCGCGGCGGCGTCCTCCGGCCTCGCCGCCCGGATCTCGAGGTCGCCGTCGGCGGCCTCGGGGGCAGAGGACGCAGGGCCGGGCGCCCAGACATGGGACCCGGGGGGCACGCGGGGCTGGTCCTCCATCGGGTCGAAGCGGAGTTCCATGGCCACGGACGGCGAGGAGCGGGCGTCGCGCCCGGGCTGCTCCGACCGGCGAAAGCCGACGTCGGCGTACAGCGCGAGCGCGGCCTCGTTGTCGCGGTAGACGTTGAGGGTGACGAGCGAGGCGCCGCTCTCCCGGGCGCGGGCGAGCAGCGCCTCGACCAGCGCTCTGCCGACGCCGCGACCGCGGGCGTCGGGGCGCACGACGACACGCGCCAGGTGCACGCGGCCCACCGCCCTCGGCAGCACCTGTCCGAACGCGACCAGGCCGTCGTCGTCCTCGAGCGCGACGTTGCGCCCCGCGTGGAATTCCGTCTGGCGCACCAGGGCGTCCGGCTCCGCGGGGAAGCTGACGTCCGGCCCGGCCCAGCGCGCGCACTCGGACGCCGTCGTCGCCCAGGCGGCGGCGGTCAGGAGGTCGGCAGGCGTCGCCTCGCGCGGGCGTGGTCGGTGCTCCGGGTTCCCCGTCAAGGCTCCTCGGCCGCCTGATCGCCGCCGGGCTCCGTCGTGCGCGGCGCCGCCTCGAAGAGGCTCGCCGCCCACATCCGTATCGCCTCCCAGTCGCGGATGTCGCTGGCCGGCTCCGACCCGGCGAGCTTGTTGGCGGGGAAGCGCAGCAGCGCCGGGTCGAACCTGCCGCCGAAGAGCGCGACGGCGACGGGCTCGAGCCGGCCCGCCTTGGCCAGTTCCTTGTCGAACTGGGCGCGCGAGTCCTTCCACTCCTGCTCGTCGCGGGGCTCGTGGACCGGACCGAGCGCGAAGACCGCGACGGGGAGCCCGGACAGGGACTTCCGGTGACGCGACACGAAGCGCTGCGCGTCCTTGTGCCAGCGGTGCATGGCGAGCGGCGCGCCGAGCACGACGGCGTCGTAGCCCTCGAGCGCGCGCACCTCGCGGGCGGGCCGCAGGTCAGCCTCGAGCCCGCGGTCGCGGAGCGTCGCCGCCACGGCCTCGGCGACCTCGCGCGTCGACCCGTACGAGGTCGCGAACGCCACCAGGATCGTCTTCGGCATGGCCTCCTCCGGGGGTCGCGTCGTCGCGCGCCCTCCTAGCGCGACGAGGAGGAGCCCTGGAGGGCGGCGCCGGCGGCCGCGCCGAAGGCGAGGCCGGCGCCGACCCCGACGGCGAGCCACAGCGCGAGGTCGCCGGAGACGATGCCCGCGACGAGGCCCGCGAGCGCTCCCAGCGTGAACCCGACGACGACGCCCAGCGCCAGCCCGCGCGTCCGCATGTCCGCGGATCCTCTCGCCATCTCGACCTCGGCTCCCCGTTTCTCTATCGGCCGGGGCCAGTCTATCGCGCCCGGACCCTTCATCCGCAGGCCAGGTCCTCCACGGCCTGCCCGATCGCGGCCGTCTGCCCCGCGTCGGCCGCCCCTTCCCCGCGCCAGACGATGGCCCCGTCGGGGGCCAGCAGCAGCACGTAGATGGTGTCGAGCGTCGGCAACCCCAACTGGCGTGCGAGCGAGGAGAGGTCCGTGTACGCGGTCAGAGTATGCTGCCGCGCCTGCGGGTCCGTGATGCCCGACCGCATGCCCCCGTCGATGAACCCGCGCATCGGCAGGTAGACGCGCGAGAGCGCCGGCACCTCCCAGACGGAGAGCCGCCGGCAACGGGACTCCAGCGCCTCCAGCACCGGCTCCCAGGTCTCGATGAGCTCCATGTGCCGGCGTTTGAAGGCCAGGATGACGACGCGTGGCGTCGGCGGGAGGCCCTCGGGGATGGTCACCTCGCGACCTTCGAGGTCGCGGGCCTTGATCGACGGGAACCTTTCCATTGCGCTCCTCCGGGGGATTCGGGCTCCCGGGTGTTCTTCCCCGCCTCAGCCGGGACGCACCGCCGGCCTCGACAGACGTCGACCGCTGCACCTCGGTGGGGACGGAGCGACGTGTCTCCGCCGACACGAAGGCTGGTGCCCCGCGTCCTGACCCGGACCGGCCCCGGTCACGCGCTACCGCACGCGGCTGCTTCCGCCGGCGCCGCGGTCGCGGCCCGGATGTGTCCCCTCACGAGGGCGCGGATGGCCTGCTGCTCGACGATCATCACGAGATGCCCGCCGTGCGCGAACCGCACCAGCCTGGCGCCCGGCACGTGCGCGGCGGCGAACTCGGCGTTGTGGAAGAGTTGCAGCGTGTCGTCCTCGGCGTGCAGGACGAGGGTCGGCGCCTTCACGGCGCCAACGCCCTCGTCCGGCAGGGCGGCCGTGTTGTCGAAGGCGACACCGGCCGCCCTCGGTGCGACCGGGTTCATGGAGTCGATGACCCGGTCGAGCAGTCCCCGCTGCTCGGCGGTGAGGTCGGCGACGATCCCGTCGTTCGCTCCAAGGAGGCGCATCAGCGGCCGTCGAGCCACCCTGGTGACGAGCCAGTACAGGGCGTCGCGGCCGAAGACCGTCGTGAGCAGGTCGCCCCGGCGGTCCGCCGCGGCCTGCTCCGCCGCCGTCGACGAAGCGACGCCGCAGGAGATCAGCGTCAGCGACGAGACCCGCTCGGGGTGGCGGGCGGCGAACAGCAGGGCCGACGGTCCGCCGTGCGAGAGTGCGACCACGGCGGCGCGACCGACTTCGAGACGGTCGAGCAGCCAGGCGTAGGCGTCGGCCTGGTCGGCGAAGCTCGCTCCATCCGGGACCGCCGACCCCAGGTACCCGAACCGCGACGGCGCGATCCAGCGGACGCCGTCGCCCACCACTGCCTCGGCCAGCAGCTCGCCCTGGTCGAACCCGCCGCCGCTGCCGTGGACGACGAGCACGTCAGGCCCCGAGCCGCCCTCGGCGTACTCGATCTCTCCGAAGGGCGACCGCACGACCGCGCTCCGCCCGCGGAGCCTGGTGTAGGCGCGTCGCATGTCGTGCACGTACGCCGACCGCGCCGGCCCTGCCGCCGCGACGAGTCCCGCCGCCGCGGCGCAGACGCCCGCCGCCACCGCTCCCGCCGTGCGCCGCGCGACCGTCGCGCCCGCAGCCGCACCCGCGGCGCCCGCTCCCGGCCTCGCGCTCGGCCTGCTGCTCGCGCGCATCGCCGCTCACCCGAGGAGGCCGGCGGCGCGCAACGCCAGGAGCACGAGGCCGAGCGCCATCAGCGAGCCGAACACCCTGAAGGTCAGCCGTGTCACGCGCTCGGGCAGAAAGGTGTCGAAGGCCCAGCCCTTCTCGGCGCCGTAGCGCACGGCGAGCGCGGTCAGGGGGCAGCTGAAGCCGTTGCCGGCGAAGACCAGCGTCTCGCCCGCGAGGAGGGCGAGCGCCACCCAGAGCCACACGCCGGCGTAGGCGGTGACGCCGGCGTAGAGCAGCACGCCGATGGCCGCCACCATGACGGCGTACACGGCGGTGTGGAGCCAGCGCACGAGGGCGAGCATCGCGGCATCGCGGGCGCCGGCCTCGTCACCGGCGTGCAGTCCATCACGTGTCACGAAGGCGCCGGCCGCGTCGGTCATCGCGCTCACCCCTTCCAGGGGAAGAGCATGAAGTCCGCCCAGCACACGAGGGCGACGACCACCGGCAGGCCGACCCACGCCGACGGCGCGTGACGCCAGGCCCAGAGCGCGGCCATCCAGGGCAGGAAGACCAGCCAGAGGAGGCCTTGCACGACCAGCGGCAGCCGCCTCGCCCGGACCCACGCCGCGGTCAGCCGCGTCCGGTCGGCGACCAGCGCGTAGCCGAAGGCCAGCGTCGCCACCACCGAGACGCCGAACATGAAGCCCGACACGACGACGCCGAAGAGATCCGTCGCCCCGGTCATCCCTGCGAAGCCCATCACGTCCTCCTTCTTCTTGGAAACCCCTTTGGCCTCCAGTTTCCATACCGCCCGAGAGAGGCCCGCGACACGCGGGCCTCGGGTCTGCCTAGCCGATGAACCGCCGGACGCGCTCGAGCAGCTCCGCGTCGCGGTCGTAGGACGGGTCGACGTTCACCATCTGCAGGTACTCGACGACGACCGCGACAACCATCCTCTCGACCAGCCGCGCGTCGCCGGCGACGAACTCGCCGGCGTCCATGCCGGCCTGCACGAGCTCACGGAGGAGGTCGCCGCTGGCCTGGCGATACGCGTCGGCGGCGACCTCGTACTCCGCCAGCCACTCCTCCCGCCCTGTCGCCTCGGCGTGCCGCCTGCCCATATCGAGCATGATCCTCAACGCCGCCTCCACACGGGCTCCGTACGTCGGCAGCGTGGCCACCACGGCCGCGAGGCGCGCCTTCTCCTGGGCCGCCTCGCGGCCGACGACGTACGCGTAGATCTCGCGCTTGCCGTCGAAGTGCACGTAGATCGTCTTCTTCGAGATGTGCAGGGCCCGCGCCACGTCGTCCAGCGTCGCCTTCTGGTAGCCGACCTCGGCGACGCGGCGGCGGAAGACCTCGGCGATGCGCTGACGCATCGGACTGGTGGCGGTCGCCGCCTCGTTCGAACCCGTCGCCCTCATCGGTCACCTCGTCGGTGGCTGCTGGAAACTCCCTACGCGCACAGTTTCCAGCATGGAAACTCGTTTGTCAAGTGGTTTCCGCAACGTCTCGTACACGTCGAACGGATCCGTGGTCCGCAGAAGCGTCGTGCCCGACGCCGCCGGTGGACGCCCCGGCCGGCGCCCGCCGGACCGGAGGCCCTGGTCAGGCCGTCCCGGAGCGCGCGGATCGCGACTCCGCGGCGACGACGTCCGCCCTGGCCGCGTGCTCGCCGGCCGCGCGCCCGTCGCGCCCCGATCCCCCGCCGTTCCCCGACCCGTCGCCGTTCCCCGACCCGTCGCCCCGCCTCGATGCCGCGTCCTGCCCCGCTGCCTCCCCCTGCCCCGCTGCCTCCTCCTGCCCCGCTGCCTCCTGCTCTCCCGCTGCCTCGTCAGCCCCCGAGCCTTCTTCGGCGGCCGGCGCCTCGGGCACGTCCGGCAGCGGCGCGAAGAGCTCGTCGGCGACGACCGTGCGGTGCACGTAGCGCTCCTGCCAGATGCCGTCGGTGAGCTCCTCGAACCTGCGGTTGTAGGCCACCAGACCGCGCGTGTAGCCGGGGTCGACCAGCGTGTCGGCGGCGTTGCTGTCGGTCGGGGCGACGTCGTACCGCACCAGCAGCCGCTCGAGCTCGTCGTGGTGATCGCGGTTGGGGCAGGGAGCGATCGTGCTTCTGCCGTCCGCGACGTAGTCGTACTGCCACTGGCGGACCGCCTGGAAGAAGGGGTCCTGCCACACGTCGTTCAGCGTCTTGCCCTGGGCGTAGGCGTCGCGGATGTTCACCGGCGAGTACGGCATGAAGACGCAGGGCGTCACGGCGCCGTTCCAGTCGATGTAGAAGTAGCCGCCCTGGCCGTGGCCGCCGGCCGAGATGCACCCGTCGACGCAGGTGCCGTGGTTCCAGAAGTCGGCGACGAAGAGCTTCTTCTCGCGCACGATCTCCCACGAACGCTTCCACATCCAGGCGCGCTGCTCCGGCGTGGGCATCAGGTCGAGGGTGTAGGAGCGCCCGATCGGCATGTAGTGGAAGATGAAGGCGAGCATGGCGCCCTTTTCCATCATGAAGTCGATGAACTCGTCGGAGAGGATCTCCTCCACGTTGTGGCACGTGGCCGTCAGCGAGATCCCGAACGGCACCTTGTCCCGGTTGAGCCGGTCCATCACCTCCATGATGCGGTCGTAGATGCCGTCGCCGCGGCGCGCGTCGGTGAGCTCCCTGAACCCCTCGACCGAGAGGAAGAGCAGGGCGTTGCCGGAGTCGGAGAGCCGCGTGCTCACCTCGTCGTCGATGAGGGTGCCGTTGGTGTAGACCATGAAGAAGCAGTCCTGGTGCCTGTCGAAGAGCTCGAGGATGCCCTTGCCTTCGGACCGGTAGGCGAAGGGCTCGCCGCCGCTGAAGACGAAGAAACGCTCGCCCCAGTGCCCCTTGGCGTCCTCGATGATGCGGTCGACGAGGCTCCATTCGAGCGCGTTGCTGCGGTCGTCGGAGTCGGAGTAGCAGCCCGGGCAGCGGAGGTTGCAGGCCTTACCCGGGGCGATGAGGAGGAAGCTGGGGGCCAGCTTGCCGAAGGCCTCCTGGAACTTCTGGCGCTGCTCGGCGTCGCCCCGGTCGAGGAAGAGGGTCTTGACCAGCACCTGGAGCATCGCTCGCAGGTAGGCGTCGGAGAGGTGCCCTCCGCGCAGGGCGCGGCGCAGCGACTCGGTGATCGCCATCCCCATGGCGATGCGGTCGTCCTGGACGCTCGGGACCACGGTGGGGTCCGCGCGGGAGGCCTGCAGCGTCTTGACCAGGTACTTCTGTACCTCGCGCGAGACCAGCCACTGCGCGAAGCGGCTGTTGGCGACCCTGACGAGCTGCGACGAGTCGGCCGTCGCGAGCCTCCGCCTCATGTAGCGCAACGTCCTCGATGCCGATCCGTCGTCTGCCATCGCGCCCCTCCTCCTCCGCCCGACCTGTCGGCTCCCGCCTGCCCCTTCTCTCCCGGACGACCGGCCCGCGCCCCCGCATCCCGGAGGCCCGGCGGCCCTCACACCGCCGTGGTCTCGTCCGGAGCGTCGCCGGGCCCGGCCTCGTGCGAGCCGTCGCCGGGCCCCGCCGGCAACCGCTCCTCGACGCCGGGCAGGGCCTCGGCGAGCCCCCAGAAGAACGTCGCCGGGATCTCGCCGCCGTTCTTCGCCGAGTACTTCCACTCCGTCTCCCAGAGGCCGAAGTCGCCCGCGCGCAGCACGAGCCGCTCTCCCTCACCACACCTCAGGATCTCGGCGTCACTGCCCCAGTACACCGTGAGCTCCCCCGCGAGCAGGTAGTAGAACTCGACGCGGGGGCCGTAGTACTCGTCCGCGGTGCCGTCGTCCGCGCTCTCGAGCGAGAAGACCGTCGTCTGGGCGCCCGGCGGCATGAAGTAGAGGCCGAACTCGCCGAAGCCTGCGGCTTCGGCGATCTCCGTGTACCGGCAGCCGGGCACGTACCTGTCGACGCCGTTGAACTTGAAGTCCCCGATCGTCACCACCCGCGGCTCGGTCTCGGGAACCGGCCTGCTCACTCCCATCGCGGCTCCTCCCTCCTCCCTCTCTTCGCGGGATGACGGTTCACACTTCGGTGATCTCGTGCGGGACGTCGTTCAGCCGCACGGCGCCGCCCGGCTTGACCACGAACTGGTCCTCGACCTGCAGGTCGCCCGTGTCGGGGAAGAAGACGGTCGGCTCGAGGGAGATGACCATGTCCTCCTCGAGCACGCGGTCCTCGTAGGCGCGGTCGCCGACGATGCGCTGGTAGCCGATGAAGGGCCACTCGTGCACCTCGAGGCCGACGCCGTGCCCGAGACCCCACCAGTCGCGGTCGCCCCAGGCGGCCGTCGTGACCGCGTCGGCCGCCGCCTCGACCGCGGACGTGCGCACGCCCGGGCGGGCCGCGTCGGCCGCCGCGTGGTGCGCCTCGACCAGGACCTCGAACGCGTCCTTCTGCCGCGCCGATGCCTTCCCGAGGACGAACGGCCGCGACAGGTCGCAGCAGTACCCCCGGTACATGGTGCCGAAGTCGATGGACACGGGGTCGCCGGCCTCGAGCACGCGGCGTTCGCACTGCCACCAGCCGCTCGTGTACGTCTCGTCCCAGCCCGACACGAGCATCGTGTAGTGCGGGAAGGCCTCGGAGCCCTCGGCCCGGCAGACACGCTCCACCTCTCCCTTGACGTCGGACTCGGTCACGCCCGGCCGCATGAAGCCCGCCGCGGCCTCGATGCCCTTGCCGGCGATCGCGGCCGCCCCCTTCAGGCACTCGAGCTCGTAGGCCGACTTGACCGACCGCTCCCGCTCGAGGAGGTCCGACGCCGCCTCGAGCCTCTGGGCCACGACCGCGTCGCGCAGACGAAGGTACATGTCGGGGCCGACCGAGTACTCGCCGGCGACGCCCACGCGGGAGCGCCCGAGGCCGTTGTCGGAGAGGAACGTGGCCACGGTCGACACGTAGTCGCCGGCGTCCCTGACGTCCGTGACCCAGGTGCAGGTCTCGGGGAAGTAGTTGGCCGCGTCCTTCACCAGCACGGCGCCGGTCGCCGGGTCGAGCGGCAGCAGCAGCATGCAGTCGCCGAAGTACGGCTCGTAGCCCGACAGGTAGAGCACGTGGCCGCGCTGCCCGAAGCGCAGGTTGCCGGGGGCGGAGAAGACGATCAGCGCCTCCAGCCCCCGGTCGGCCATCCCGGCCCTGACCGCGGCGAGACGCCTCTCCGTCTCACGCCCGGGGACCACCATCGCGTCCGAACTCGGCTGCTCCATGCCCGCCCCCGTGAGGTCGCCGGCCGATCGCCCGGCCCTCGCCCGGCCCGGGCGCTCCTCGCGCCGGCCGGACGGCCCCGGCCGTCCGGCCCGCCGGCTCAAGCCTAGCATCGTGCCGACGGCGGCCGAAGGCCCCGGCTCAGGCGGACGGCACCCCGAGGGCGAAGACGGCGAGGCAGATCGCCCCGACGAGGCCGAAGAAGACGACGCGCGGCAGCCGCCTCGGCAGGTCCACGCTCTGCCGCGCCACCAGGAGGGCGACGAGGCACTGGAGCGCGTAGTACAGAGCGAAGGCGCGTGAGGCGTAGGCGATGATCGCGTTCACGTCGGTCACCCAGGTCAGGCCGACGGTGACCACGAGGATCGCCAGGTAGGCGTAGCGGGCCGGGAGTCTTCGGTGCGTGATGTCCTCGATCAGGCCGCCGTCGCCCGACGTGTCGGCCACGGCCGCGCTGAACTGGCTGCCGATCGCGGCGACGGAGAGCAGCACCGGCAGGACGGCGGCGACGGGCCTCGTCATGTCGACGATCGCCGTGACGTCGCCGCCGAGGCCGGCGCTGAAGAGCACGGTGGCCAGCGCGATGAAGGCCAGGTAGATGGCCGCCGACACGAGCTGCGCCGCGCGCATCGTCTTGATGCGCAGCTCGGCAGGGTGCTCCTCGCCCAGGTACCGCGAGGTCTCGAAGCCCTGCACGACGATCAGCAGCCCCAGCAGCACGCGGACGTCGTGGGTGTCGATGCTCGACGAGATCGCGGGCAGGCCCCAGTCGCCTCCCGCGAGGAGCCTGACATTGTAGATCGCGAGCGCGACGAGCAGCGCGCCGATCATGCCCAGGTTGAGGCTGACGGCGTACTTCTCCACGGCCTCCAGCTCGCCCAGGCCGCGCCACATCCCGATCCCGCAGATGGCCGCCAGCAGCGCCGTCGTGATGCCGTTCGCGACGAGACGGCTCTCGACCCCCGCCGCGTTCAGCACGAACGCGGCCAGAAGCTGCAGGTAGTAGGTCACGGAGACGAAGTAGGCCCCCGCGAGCGCGATGCGCGCGGCGAAGGCGACGTCCTGGGCCGGACCGTGCCCACGGTTCTCGATGGGCTCGAAGTGCCGGATGTTGAAGCGGATCGCGCTGCCCACCGCGTAGGCGAGGACGAGGAGGACCGCCATGCAGGCCACGGCGAGATTCCCCGCGATGCCCGCGAGCAGCGGGGCGCTGACGAGGAACCCGCTGCCCATGATGGAGGCGAGCGGCGTGACCGTGGCCTTCCACGCCGAGGAGCGGGCCAGGCGCCTCGAGAACGCCAGGTACCCGGCCAGCGCGAGGGCGACGGCGATGACGACGATGTTGAGCACGGCACCGTCCCGGTCGAACGTGGCGCCGCTCGCGTCGAGCGCGGCGCCGATGCGGCGCGCGGGCCCGAGACCCGCGGCACGTCCCCCTACATCCTATGCCGCGTGCCGCGGGTCTCCCCCCTCCTCCTCACGCCTCGGCGAGCCAGCGCTCCAGCGCCGCGCGCAGCACGTCCTCCGTGTAGTGCTCGAACGGCTCGCCCGTCGCCCGCACCCAGTGCCAGGTGTCGAAGTACTCGAGGCCCCGGTACCAGCCCAGCACGCCCGGGTCGAAGCCCATCCGCTCGCAGTAGCGCTCCTCCGTCCCCCTGTGGCGCAGCCCCGGCGACACGAAGAACGGCAGCAGGACCTCGTAGACCGGGTCGCTGAAGGCCGCGTTCTCGAAGTCGATGACGCCCGCCAGGCGCCCGTCGCGGACGATCATGTTGTCGAGCCACAGGTCGCCGTTGCTGAAGCGCGACGCGGGCGTCTCGGGCATCGTCGCGCGCAGCTTCGCGTACGCGGCGTCGGCGACCGGGTCCGGGTCGGCGACGAACTGCTCGTGCGCCGCCTCGAGGAACGACGCGGCGGTCTCCTCCATCTCCAGCCGGTCCGCGACGGCCGACAGCTGTGCACGGGTGACGCCCTGGAGCGCACACACCGTGTCGACATACACCTCCTCCGCCCACGGCTCGCCGGCCAGCATCGGCCCGAGCAGCGACTCGCCCTCGACGAAGTCGCTGAAGAAGCAGGGGACCCCGAACGCGTCGCCGACGGGGTCCCAGCCGTAGGCGCGAGGGGTCGGGATCGGGACCGGCTCCATGGCACGCAGCACCATGTACTCGTGTTCGCCGCGGCGCGGCGCGAAGCGCAGCACGTAGCGCCGCCGCGCCCCTCCCGCCTCCACCTCCAGCCGCCACGGGGCGTCACGCGTGCTCTTCGCCAGACGCTCGGCGCCGAGGAACCGCACCCGGGTCTCGAGCCAGCGGCCGAGGTACGCCTCGCACGCCGCCGGATGCGCGTTGGGGTCGAGGCCGGCACCTTCAGCCGGACGCTCGTCGGGGTCGAGACCGGTGCTCTGGGCCATGCCGGGTCCTCAGCGGCTCGTGGGCGCCGGGCCGCGCAGCGCCCGGACGCGGCCGCGGGTCCCGCGGTCACGCCGCCCGTGCCTACGACTCGAAGCGCGCCAGACCCTCATGCCGCCTCGCCTCCTCTACGACCCGCCCGCGCACGACGAAGCCGACCGCCAGGCCACTCCCTCGCACGACGAGCAGGTCGTCGCCGACGCGCACACCGAAGCGCTCGAGGGTCGGCGGCGGGACGACGACGGCGCCGTCGCGCACCTCGACCCGGCAGCACCGCCCGCCCTCGTGCTCGACCCGATCCCCTTCCGGCGCGCGAGACTCTCCAGGTCCGGCGACCGACGCCGTCGCGCCCGCGAGTCGAGACCGGCTCAGCGCCTCCAGCGACCCGAGTCCGAGACCTCCCGACGTCCGGCTGCCGGGCACGAGGACCAACGAGGCCGACTCCCGAAGGCCGTACTCCGCCAAGGCCTCGGGCGGCACGACGATACGCCCCGTCTCCCCCACACGGGTCCATCCGAACACGTACTTCCCGCCCTTGACGAGCCGGGGCATCGCTCCACTCCTCGTCGCGTCGGCGACGCCGCCGCCGCATCGCCACCGGCGGCCGCTCCGGCCGGCACCCTCCCCGGGGGAGGTTCTACATGCGCGGCGCGGCGATCCTCGCCAGTCTCTCGAGCTCCTCGGGGCTGATGGCGACCGACACCTCGCCGACGGCGTCCTGGAGGGTGTTGGCCCAGAGGACGCCGCAGTCGTCACCGTTCCTGAAGACCACCGTCGTGTCGTAGAGCACGGCGCCGTCGCCGATATCGTCGAGGTACTTCGGCGCCTCCGTCTCGAGACCGTCGGTCTGCGCCTTGGCGTAGGCGTCCTCCAGCGACGTGGCGAGCGCGTCGTACTCGCCTCCGTCCACGACGCTGAAGATCGCGATGCGCGATCCGCCGGCCTCGTAGGCGAACTGGTACTTGGCGGCCTCGTTGAGCTCGAGAGGGACCTGCGTGACCGTGGTGTCCCCGCAGTCCGCGCAGGTGTAGGTGAAGACCTCGGGCGGCAGGACCGCCGCCGGCTCGCCCGCCGGCTCGGGCGGCGCGATGGCGTCCACCGACGTCGACGTTCCCCCGTCCGTCGCCGTCCCGATGAGGTCGTCGCCGCGCGTCATGTAGAACACGAGAGCGGCGATGAGCACGGCCAGCAGGAAGGCCAGGAACAGGAACGTGGACAGGCCCAGGCGGCGCCTCTTCTCCTCGACGACGGCCGCGGTGACCGCGTCGCCCCTCGCCTCCGCCTCGCGCAGGGCGTCGTCCAACTCCTCCTGCTGCTGCACGGCGTCGGCAAGTACGAGCCCCTCGTAGCCGACGATCGTGCGGACCTCGTCTTCGAAGGCCGCGACCTCTTCGGGCGTACGAGCGGGAGGCGCGTTCGCGGTGTCGTCACGGGGCTCCTCGGGTCCGTCGGTCATGGGCGCCTCTCCTCTCCTCGAGCTCTCTCGTCCACACCGGTGCTCTCGAGCCCTCGGGCACTCTCGCAGCCCTCGGGCGCTCTCGACCTCCCGCGGATCGGCGGGCCGCTCCGCTCGACGTCGGCCAGCTCCGCCCGACGTCGGACCGCTCCGCCCGACGCGCGCGGCTCCCGCTGACCCCTTCGTACGTAGTGTAGCTGAGCAGGAGGCTCCGGTGCTGCCTCCGCGTCGGGTGGCCGGCGCGTCAGCGCGACGCACCTCTCGGTGTCCGGCAGAGTCGCCCGTGCGTCTCGATCAGCCTCCGCAACGCGTCCTCGACGTCGCGCGCGAATTGCGCCTCCCGCTCGACGGTCGATCCGTCGTGCGGCGGCGGGTACAGCGGCTCGCCGACGTGATAGGTCACGCGGCAGGGCCACGGCAGCCAGAGCGCCGTGGAGAACGGGAGCGGCAGCGGCACGAGACCGATGGCCAGCGGGTCGCGATAGCCGGCGTACTCCGGCCCCAGCCGCAGCACCCGCCGGTACAGGAGCCTGCCGAGCCTGCGGCCGCTGGAGACGAAGACGAGGCCGTTGTTCACGCCGACGCCGGCGACCGGGAGCACCGGCACGCCGGCCTCGATGGCGACGCGGGCGAACCCCCGCCGTCCGCCCCAGTCGAGGTGCTCGCAGCCGAAGCGCCCGCCCATGATCTCGCGTACGCCGCCGGGGTAGACGAGCACGAGCTCGCCGCTCGAGACCAGACCGCTCGCGTTCTCGCGCGTGCCGTCGACGGCGCCGGCGCAGGCGAAGACCCGGGCCACGCGAGGCATCCGGAACCACAGGTGATCGGCCAGCAGCCGGGCGAGCCGTCCGCGCTCCCGGAGGATGAGCCGGGCGAGGATGAACGAGTCGAAGTCCAGACGGCCGTGGTTGCTGACGATGACGGCGCCCCCGTGCACGGGGATGCGCTCCGCGCCCTCGAGGCTGGCGCGGTGGTAGGTCATGCGCGGGTTGAGGAGCCTGAGCGCTCGCTCGGCCTGCCGGTGATCGACCTGCGGCACTCAGCCTCCCGGTGGTCGCTCTGAGGTGGCGTGCATGAGTCGTCGGTTCGCTGCGCGCCCGGCCGCCTCCTGCCCCGCCGGCCCGCCTGCCGCGGGCAACGGCCGGGCTCCGTCGTCACCCTCGGGGCCCGAAGGACGCCCCGAAGTAGGCGCCGAGCCAGACGATGCTCGGTACGTACGGCGTCCTCGCCGCGGCGGATCATCGCTGCGGGCGCACCACCTGAGGCCGAGCACCCTCCCGCGCCGCGGGATCACCACAGCGCGGGATCGCGCAAGGCGGGCACGCAGGTGAGCGCGCGCGTTCGGCCTCAGACTACCGCACCGCCCCACGCTGCGTCGGCGTCGATGCGCCCGTCAGGCACGACCGCCGGCTCTCGCCTCCCGGGCCTCGCCGAGGATCTTCACGCCGCCGCGCACGACGACGACGCCGATGGCGGCGCCGACGACGAGGTCGGGCCACGCCGAGCCCAGCGAGCACACGAGGACTCCCGAGAGGATGACGCCGAGGTTGGCGATCACGTCGTTGGCCGAGAAGATCCACGATGCCCGCATGTGCACGCCGCCCTCGCGATGCCTGGCGATCAGCGCGAGGCAGGCGATGTTCGCGGCGAGCGCGACGAGGCCGATCCCGATCATCAGCGCGCTCACGGGCTCGCTCCCGTACGCGAAGCGGCGTGCCACGTCGAGAAGGACGCCGGCGCCGAGGGCGATCTGCAGGATCCCGCTCGCCGTCGCCGCGTCGGCCTTGAGCCGGACGGAGCGCCCCACCGCATACAGGGCGATGGCGTAGACCGAGGCGTCGGCGAGCATGTCGAGCGAGTCGGCGACGAGCCCCGAGGCGTCGGCCAGCCAGCCGGCGACGAGCTCGACGACGAACATCGACGCGTTGATCGCGAGCAGCGTGAGCAGCGTGCGGCGCTCGAGCTCGGCGGCCTCGTCGAGCTCGTTCTCCTCAGGGCACATGCGGCACCTAGCCCACTCCCTTGCGCAGCGCGGCGAGCATCGCTGCGATGAGCAGCACGCTGGTGGCCACGGTCACGAGCCAATACGAGCGATCGCGCCAGAACATCGGCAGGCCCATCAGCAGGATCGCGCCGAAGAACAGGACGAGGTAGGGCACGAGGATGCCGTAGCGGGGCGGTGAGCGGAACTCCACGGGCGCGAGGTAGTCGACGGCCAGCATGAGCGCCACGAAGCACAGGTACACGACGGGCCCGAGGTAGGTGAGGATACCCGCCCGCGATCCGACGAGAGCGACCAGCGCGACGAGGGTCGGCGCGGCCAGCGCGATCATCGCGTAGCCCAGCCGGTGGTTGAGCGTCATGGAGCCGGTACGGATCCTCGAGAGGAAGCCCGCGGCCTGCAGCACGTTCACGGAGTTCACCACACCCCACACCGTGAGGGCCGCCCACCACGGTCCTTCTCCCTCTTGTGCGTGCATACACTCGCCCTCGTGTGAGCGCTGCCCGTTCGCCTGCAGCGCGTGACCCGCGCGTGCTCAGACGGTCCGCGTCTCTCGCGTACGCTTCGCTTCTGCGCGAGAGTTCGAACGCCTGCCGGAGAGGACGACGTCCGTGCGCTGCACCCCGGCGGACCCGAGGGGATGCGCTCCTGCGCGGCGGCCACGAAGCGGCCCGCCCTCGTCGTCGTCAGAACGCAGCCCTCAGGATCGGGCCTAGTCGGGCCGCGGCGCGTGTCGCGTCACGAGTCGCTCTTCTCGCGCGGGGCCTTCCCGTAGAAGGCGGCGAACATCGCGACGCCGAAGCCGATCCCGACGAACGGGTTCGCGGTGCCGATACCCCCGGCGACCCCGAAGATCGCCCCGAGGACCATCGCGTTCCAAATGCGGGACCTAGGCTCGTCGGACGCCGATGGACTCACCCCTCCCTGGCTCTGGACGGCACTTCACGGATCGTTGCACGTCACGTCCCGCGCGTAACCTGCGCGCGTTGCGGCCCGAGGGCACGAGCGCATCGTGGCCGCGCGTCGGGTCGCCGCGCGCTGTTGGCGGTCACGGCGCACTCGCCGACCGGCGGGTCGGAGTGTCGGCGTGTCTCGGCTTCCGGTCATCGGATCGGGCGGACACGCCGACAAGAAGAGCGGGAAAGGGAAGAGAAGAGCCCGAAGGAGGAGTCGACAAGTGACCGCGGCACGAGAGAGGGAACGACAGGTCCGGCGCGACGCCCTGTGGAGGTGGCGCTGGCTGGGGCTGCGCGACAGCACACCGGGGTTCAAGGGGAGTCTCCTCGTCCTCGCGCTCGCCGCCGGGTACATCGTCGTTCACGCGCTGGCGCGCTAGCCCGTCGCTCGCCATGCCTCACGCGGCGTGACGAGCTTGGCGCGCGCGTGATCGCCTGGCTTCGCGACTACGCGACGCTCACGACGATCGTGCCCAGCTTCTGCCCCCTCTCGGCGTACCGGTGCGCCTCGACCATCTGCTCGAGGGGAAAGCGGCGGTCGACGACCGGGCGCAGCTTGCCCGCTTCGATCAGACTCCGCAGATGGGCCAGGTCGTCGCCCGTCCCGCTCGATGCCCCGAGCGCGACCCGCTTCCTGCTCCCCTTCGCGGACCGTTTGGCGCGCACGATCTGCAGGAAGCCCGGATTGGCCATGAGGAGGCAGCCATTCTCCTTCAGCGACCCCACCATGCGGCCGGACGGCGTGCCGCGCACCACGTCGAAGATGACGTCGTAGGTCTCTGGTCCCGCGGTGAAGTCCTCGTGAGCGCTGGGCAGCCAGACCCAGGGTGCGAAGTCGAAGCGCCGCAGCTCACAGTCGGCCGCGCTCACCGTGGTGGCGCGCGCGCGGATCAGCACTTCGTCGTCCTTCGGGACCGGCTTCGCCACGTCGGCGAGCCGGAGGACGTCCGGTGGTCCGTACGCTGTGCAGAGGATCGCTCTCATCGGCGCCCATCCGTGGTCTCACAACGGTCCGAGCGGCCGCCCGACGCGGTGCGCGTGAGCCGTGCGCGCCGACCATCGCGCAGAGCGTCTCGAATGGGCGCGATCGGACTCACAGGTGCCTCAGGAAGACGAAGTAGACGCCCGCGAACACCGCGACGATGGAGATGTTCACAATGAGTCGTGCCCAGAAGTGAGTGCTGAGGAACAGGACGTCTGCGCCGACGATGGAGCCGATCATGAGCACGAAGAAGATCACCATGTAGACGCTCTTCGCCATCTCGGCTCCCCCTCGGATGCGTGAGTCCTGCAGGTCAACGGCGCCATTTCTGACGTGGTGCGCATGAGCTGTGCCGCGTCGGCGGCATCTGCTCGATGCGCGGGTCGGGCCGGTGCGGCCGCGGGCGCCGGCTCATCACCTCGGCATCAGCGCGAACACGCCCCAACCCAGGTACTCACGTGTGTACGTGGCGTAACGCTCGGGTTCCGAGGTGAGCGTGACTCGCACTTCTTCCGCCATGTCGTCGCCGGGATTCTCTTCAAGCCACCGGCGCATCGTGAGCCACTTGGCCGCCTCGTATCTGTCCCAGCCGTCCTGGTCGGCCAGGACCATCTCCACGACGTCGTAGCCGAGCCGGCCGAACGACGCGAGGAGTCCTGGGAGCAGGAGGAAGTCGGCGATCGAGTGGGCGCCGCACCCCGTGGCGACCTCCTCCGTCGGCGGTGCCTGCCGCCAGAAGGGCTCGCCGATGAGGAGCATCCCTCCGGGGCGCAGGCTCCGCGCCAGGAGCTCGAGCGTGCCGGCGACGCCCCCGCCGATCCACGTGGCTCCGACGCAGGCCGCCACATCGACCTTCTCGTCGGCGACGTAGCCGGCCGCGTCGCCGTGGATGAACTCGACCCGATCGGCGACACCGAGCTCCTCGGCGCGCAGCCTCGCCTGCTCGGTGAACAGCTCGCTCATGTCGACGCCGGTGCCGACGACGCCGTGATCGCGCGCCCAGGTGCACAGCATCTCCCCCGAACCGCTGGCGAGGTCGAGCACGCTGGCCCCCGGCTCCAGACGCAGGGCCGCGCCGAGTGCGGCGAGCTTGTCGGGCGTGATGGGGTCGTGGATGCGGTGAGCGGACTCGGTGATGTTGAAGATCCGTGGGATGTCCACCGTGGGAGACCTCCTTGCCGGTACGCGTGGACTCGGTCTCGGGCCAACGTGGCGCGCATGAGCTGGTGGCTCGCTGCGCTCCGCTGGACATCATAGCCCTCAGGTTGATCAGCTCGATGCGTGTGTCAGACCCACCACGCATCAGATCGCGCCTGAGTCAAGCCGTCTCGCCCTGGAAGCGCCCCCGGCCGCCGCGATCCAGTCGGGTTGACATCGTCCGTTCCCGCGGTATAGTCGTAAGCGACTATTCGGTCTCGACTATTGGAGTCGCCATGGGTCGCACAAGCTCAGCAGAGCACCGCCTCCTCGTTCTCGGTCTCCTTCGGATGCAGGAGATGCACGGGTACCAGCTCGCCGAGGTGATCGAGAGCCACTACAGCGGCAGCAGTCGCATCAAGAAGCCCACCCTCTACGACACGCTCAAACGACTCTCTGAGGAGGGCAGCGTGGCGGGCCACGACGAGCAGGAGGGCAACCGCCCGACGCGCACGGTGTACTCGCTCACCCCGCAGGGTGAGGAGGAGTTCCTCTCGCTGCTCCGCGACACGATCGGCACGTACACCGAGCCGGACCTGCATGACGAGCCGGCACTCATGTTCCTGGGCACGCTCCCCGCCGGGGAGGCTCGCGCCCTCCTCGAGAGCCGTCGCCGGTCTCTCGAGACCCTGCTCCAGGAAGAACCCGGCGACGACGGCCACCACGGAGCACTGGATGCGATCACCAGCCGGCGCGCGCATCACCTCCGGGCCGAGACGACCTGGCTCGACGAGACGCTCGCGGGCCTGCCCGCATAGACGAAGGGTGCAACCGATGACGAAGACCAACGGCTACGCCATACGGACCTCGGCGCTCACGAAGGAGTACGAGCAGGGAGTCCGCGCCGTCGACGCGCTCGACCTCGTCGTCGAGGCGAACAGCGTCTTCGCGCTGCTCGGGCCGAACGGCGCGGGCAAGACGACGACCGTCTCGATGCTCACGACCCTGCTCCCGCCGACGAGCGGCACGGCCCTCGTCGCCGGCTCCGATGTCCTCGACGACCCAGGGGGCGTGCGCCGCAAGATCGGCGTGACGTTCCAGGAGACGGTGCTCGACGACGCGCTCACGGGACGCCAGGCTCTCGACCACCACGGGCGGCTCTACGGACTGAGCAGGAGCGCGCGTCGCGAGCGCGCACGGGAGCTGCTCGCCCTCACGGAGCTCGAGGATGCCGCCGACAGGCAGATCAAGAAGTACTCCGGCGGGATGAAGCGGCGGCTCGAGCTCATCCGGGGCCTGATGACCGACCCGGAGATCCTTTTCCTCGACGAGCCGACCCTTGGCGTCGACCCGCAGAACCGGGCCAGGATCGGCGACCACATCCTCCGCCTCAAGGAGCGCAGGGGCATGACCGTGCTCCTGACCACACACGACCTCGACGAGGCCGCGCGTCTTGCCGACACGGTGGGGATCGTTGACGAGGGACGCCTCGTTGTGGTCGGCTCGCCCGACGAGCTGATCGCCGAGATGGGCGACGACTCCATGCACGTGCAGGGAGAGGCGCCGTCAGACGCGTTCGCGACCGCGGCCGGCGCCCTGGACTTCGTCACCGAGGTGGTCCCGACCGACAGCGGCGTGCAGCTGGGCGTCGATTCTGGCGACCGTCGCCTGACCGAGGTCGTGCGGCTGGCGGCGGAAGTGGGCTACCCGATCGAGGCGATATCGGTCGCCAGGCCCACGCTCGGCGACGTCTTCCTCAAGTACACCGGCCGCGCACTGCGCGACTAGACGTAGAGCAGCGAAGGGAGCACTCGTGGGTGCTGCGTTGATCATATGGAACAAGCAGATGGGCAAGTTCGCACGCAACGGCGAGGAGTCGGTCGGCTCGCTCATCCAGCCGGTGCTGTGGGTCGTCATCTTCGGGGTGGGTATGCGGAGCCTGCTCGGGCCCACCCTCGGCAGCGGTGACGCCTACGTCAGCTTCATCCTCCCCGGCATCATCGCGCTCACCGTGCTGAGCGGCGCGACCGGCGGGGGGATGACGTGGCTCCTCGAGCGGGTCCAGGGCATCGTCAAGGAGTACCTCGTCGCGCCGATAGCGCGCCTCAGCATCCTGCTGGGCAACGCGGCGAGCATCATGACCAAGGCGCTCATCCAGAGTGTGGTCATCCTCGCCGTCGGCGTGCTCGTCGGAGCGACGGTCGGCGGCGACGCCCTCGACTGGATCGGAGCGCTCGTCCTCGTGCTGCTCTTCGGCCTCGGGTTCTCCGGCATCGCGCTCGCGGCCGGCTCGATGACCGACGACATCGGCGTCTACCACATGATGATCGCGCTGCTCCAGCTGCCGATGCTCTTCTTGAGCAACGCCCTCTACCCTCTCGACTCCCTTCCGATATGGCTTGCCTGGGTGGCGCGGTTCAACCCCGCCAGCTACCTCGTCGACGGACTCCGCCAGACCGTGCTCACCGATGGGCTGACGATGGCCGGGGGCGAGCTCTTGCCCCTGTGGGCGTGCTTCGCGGTCTGCGCGGGCTTCGCGGTGGCCGGGATGCTGCTGTCGCTGCGCGTCTTCCGCCGGTCGCTCGCCTAGCCCGGAGCCGGTGCGACGGGTCGTCGCCGACGTCGTGGCGCCTCAGCTGCGAGGCGCGGCGACGGCTTCCTGCCTGATCCTGCCTGTTCGGGCGCCGGGTCTGCTGGATGCGCTGGTCCTGCGCGCCCCACCACGCACGACTAGAGTGGCTCGGAGTCCCTCGACTCGACGCCGCCGTCCTGCACCTCGTCGGTCCATCGGAGCCCGTTCCAGCGGCGCCTCTCGTGGCGCCCGGCCGGATCGGGATGCCATCCTGCCGGGCTGACAGGCGACCACGCTCCCTCGCCGACCTGGCCCACCCTCATGGCGGCGATCGCCTCCTGGTCGTCCAGATAGGACTCGGTGTAGCCGCAGCCGGCACAGACGCACGTCCGCCAGTTGTTGGTGAGGAACTGGCCCATGCCGGTCCGGATGTCCGTTGTGGCCTGCGCGAGGTGGTTGAAGACCCCGCCGGGCCATGTCGACAGGAGCAAGTCGGTCGAACCGCACTTCGGGCACTTGCCACTCAGCATCGTCGCCTCGCCTCCTCCGGCCGCACCCTGCTCGCGTAGGTCGCTACTGCGTGGTACGTGGTGCGCATGAGCTGCGAGCGCTCACGCGACGACGGTCGGCGCTGAGCTTACTGCGAGTCAGCTCGATGCACTTGTTCGACGATCGCCTTACCGCCCGAGAACGATGTCGATGCCGAGCAGCACGAGCTCGAGCTTCTTGGCGGGCAGGGCGCCGACGCGCTCGGTGAGCGCCGTGCGATCGAGGGTGACGAGCTGGGAGACGTTGGCGACCGAGTCCCTGGGCAGGCCGGTGGTGCGCGCACTCAAGAGGACGTTGCCGGGCGCCTCGGCCCAGCGCAGGTCGCCGGTCAGGGCGACGCAGACGACGGTACTGATCCGGCTGCGGTTGAAGGCGTCGCCCTGGACGACCACGACGGGACGGCGGAAGCCGGGCTCGCAGCCTTGGGGCTCGGCCACGTCGGCCCACCAGACCTCGCCCTGGGCGATCACCAGTCGCTGCGCTCCAGAGTGCGGCGCGCGGCCGCACGTGCGAAGTCGCCGCCGGGCTCGACCTCGTCGCAGAGGCGGTCCAGGGACTCGGTGATGCACTCGGCCGAGTGGCGGGCGAGGTACTCACGCACGGCGTCGCCGTAGAGCCGGCTGCGCGACTTCTTCTGCTCGCGCGCCAGCCGCTCGGCGTCGGCGAACAGGTCGTCGGGGATGGAGATCGCCGTCTTCATACCGTGAGTATGACCGATGGCCTTCGGAATGGAACGACCTCGCGAGAACGTCCACCCGGGCCTGCGACCTGGGCCGCGGATCGCCTGGCGTATGCCGAACGTGGTGCGCATGAGCTGCGAGCGCTCACGCGACGAAGGTCGGCGCTGAGCTTGCTGCGAGCCAGCTCGATGCGCCTGTCAGGCGGGTACGGCTGGCCATCCAAGCCTTCACAACACGATGCGGGGCACACCGGCCTGGGTCACCGCCTCTGCCCACCGATCTCGCCTTGGGAAGTTGATCGCGAGGGCAAGAAGTGCGACGGCCATCAATGAGACTCCGTGGACCCAGCTTCCGCCGCCCAGCACGAGGACGAATCCGAGTACCGCAGGTATCTCGTAGAACCCGAAACCGACAAAGGTTCGTGAAAGGAGCGCGGCAGACGCGTCCGGCTCACCGGACGAACCCCGCGCCCACGACTCGAGCGGGCGCCGGTTGAAGAACAGAGCGGGGACGAACGGTGCCGCTACGGCCACTACGGTCACGCCGATCGTGAACGCGCTCCCCCCAAGAGAGAAGCTCTCAGTGTCCATCCAGCTTGCGGCGATCCAGCTCACGGGGGCCATCAGGACAACCGCACCCATCATGCCAAGCGCTACCTTGCGGGCCTGCGCCAGACTTGCCTCGAAGTCTCCCTCGACCATGCCTACTCCCCCTCGTACTCCGCCCAGCGTGGTGCACATGACCGCGCGCTGCGGCTGAAGCTTACAACCGCAGCGTGTCTGCGCGTCAGGCTGATGCGCTTGTTCTGTGAGTCGCCCTCAGAGTCGTGGACGCACGCGGACGAGCCCCGGGGTGACGACGGCGAAGGCGCTGCGCATCTCCTCGCCGTGCTCGCGCAGGGAGGACGCCGTGGGCGGCGCGCCCGAGGCGGAAGACGAGCTCACCGAAGTCCCTGTCGGCGGTGAGCAGGAGGCGTTCCTCAGCGGCGGCGAGGTCGAGCACAGCGTCGTCTGTGATCCCGGGGGCGCGCCCGGCGATGTAGAGGAGGTCGTGGCCCTCGGCGCGCAGGCGGGCGACGATGGCGGCCTCGACGCCCTCGTCGGCGAGGAGCCTCACGCCACCGACGTGGAGAGCGGGTAGGCGACGTCGGCGCGCAGGACCTCGGCGCCGAAGCGCACGGCGGCGAGCACGCCCTCGCGGGTGAGGCGCGGGTGGGCCTCGAGGAGCTCCTCGACGGTGCGCCCCGCGCCGAGCTCCTCGAGGATCTGCTCGACGGTGATGCGCGTGCCCTCGACGACCGGCTTGCCCATCATGACGCCGGGGTCGGCGACGATGCCCTGGGTCGTCATGCCGTACACCTCCTTCGCGTGCCTACACGATACCACCGCGAAGGGATGACGCACGGCGCCGTGGATCTCACAGAACGTGGTGTGCATAACCTGCGCGCGCTGCCCGTGAAGGGTGTCTCGGCGCTTGGGCGCGTCAGGTTGATGCGCGTGTTCTGCGACCGCCTCACCTACTCGACCTCGAGGAGACGCTCGCTGCGCCACACGCGGACCACGCGCACACACTCGGCGTCCAAGCGGTAGACGATGCGAAACGGCGGGTGGATGATCTCGCGCAGCTGGAGCAGGCCGAACTCTGGCACCACGCGGCCGCTCTCGGGATAGTCGGCGAGGCGCTCGACCGTGGCGAGGATCTCGGCCAGCAGGCGCTCGCCGACCTCGGGCACCTGCTGGGCAGAGTAGAAGGCGCGGATCTCCTCGAGGTCTGAGAGGGCCAAAACCGCGAAGCTGATGCGGCGCCGGGAGACCATCTCAGGTGAGCTCGAGGCGGCGCTTGACCTCGTCGAGGTCGAGCTCGCGGCCGGCCTCCAGGTCCATGAGGCCGCGCACGACGTCGCGTAGGAAGCTGCGCTCCTCGCTCTCGGCCTCGTAGTCGGAGAGCGCCTGCACCACGGCCACCCCGCGGCCGCGGCTCGTGAGCAGCACGGGGCGCCCGGTCTCGTCGACCTGGCGCACCACCCGGCCGGGGTTGACCTTGAGGTCGCTCAGGGGCACGACGTCACGGGAGAACTTCGGGCTGGTGCGCATCGCTCCTCCTGACAGTCCGCTGGACAGGTGCTGAGTATAGCACCTGAAGACAAACCCGGGAACAGGTCGACGCGGCTTCGTCCTGAGGTGATCGTCCCGTCAGGGGTTCGCAGAACGTGGTTGCGCTTCACCAGCGGCGTGGCCTCTGCGCCGCTGTCAGCTCAGGATACGTTACGGGGGCCGCGCCGTCCGCGTGGAAGCGCGGGCTAGACCGACGAACTGTGTGAGCCACGCACCCAGCGTCTGCCGTCCCAGGCGAGGCCCGCCTTGCTGGACAGCAGTTGAACGAACACGTCTCGCTCAACAGGTGAGATGAGGGTCAGATGCAGGGGGCCGCGGCCAGTCTTGATCGCCAGACGATCGAGCGAGAGCGCGGGTGACGACCACGGAGCATGAGTGGGGTAGACCTCGCGAATCGAGTCGAACCGAATTCGCTGGCGGATCAGGCCAAAACGCACGAACAGGGCATCTTCTGAGACACCGTAGCGAATCGGTATCACCAACACGATGTAGATGACCGCGACTACCCCGAGCCCAATGGAGCTGGCCACGACTGCATCGGAATCGCCGTCAAGGAGCGCCGAGAGCAGGAGTGCGATCGACAGCAGCGGGAGAGCGACAAGCACACCGCCGAGCCACCAGTCGAGCTTGGACTTGAACCAGACTGTGTCGGCAGACTGCACGGTTCCTCTTCCATGCGGGGCGTGAGTTCGGTCTAACGTGGTGTGCATAACCTGTGCCGCGTCAGCGGCATCTGCTCGATGCGCTTGTTATGCGACCTTCAATGGCTTGATGCGCCCGACCTTCTCCCCCAGTGCCTGCTCGGCGTCCCAGAGGTCGACGGCGCGCTGCGCGTTGAGCCAGAACTCGGGGCTGTCGCCGAACAGGCGCGCAAGGCGCAGGGCCATCTCCGGGCTCAGGGCACGGCGCTCACGCAGGAGCTCGTTGACCGTCTGACGGGAGACCTCGAGGGCGGCCGCCAGGCCGGCGACCGTGAGCCCGTAGTCGGGCAGGAAGTCCTCGCGCAGCATCTCCCCGGGGTGCGTGGGACGCACCTCGCGGCGGCCGCTTCTCGGGATGCTCATCTCGCTCACCTCACCCTCGGTGGTAGTCGGTGACCTCGACCTCATGGGCGTCGCCCTCGGCGAAGCGGAAGCAGATGCGCCACTGGTCGTTGACCGCGATCGCGTGCTGGCCCTCGCGCTCCCCGGAGAGCGCGTGCAGGCGGTTGCCCGGGGGCACGCGCAGGTCGTCGAGCCGGGTCGCCGCATCGACGTAGGCGAGCTTGCGCAGAGCGCGCCTCACGATCTCGGGCGGCAGACGCCGGGAGCGCCCCGTGCGGTAGAGGGACTCGGTCTCGGCGTCGGCGAAGGACCTGATCACGGCGCCCAGCGTAACCTGTCACGTGACAAGTGTCAAGGCTGCCGTCGGGTTCGCATGACGTGGTGTGCATAACCTGCGCGCCGCGCCGATGAAGGATGTCTCGGCGCGTGGGCGCGTCAGGTTGATGCACTTGTTAGACCCACCACACATCAGATCGCACCGAGGTCGAGCAGGCGCGCGCCGTGCTGGATCGTGGCGATCTCAACGACATCGGCCTTGCGGCGGTAGATCACGCGATAGGAACCGACGATCAGCTCGCGCATCTCGTCGCGCTGCAGTTCGGGCACGATGCGCCCCGAGTCAGGGAACTGGGCAAGGGATCTCACGCGGTCGAGCAGCCGCTCAAGCCAGGCCAAGGCCGCGGCTCGATCGTCCGCGGCGATGTAGGCGACGGCCTCGTCGACCTGTGCGTCGGCGAGCGGCGACCAGACGACCTTCACTTCAGGTAGCGCTCGCGCAGGCGGGCCTCGACGGTCGCGTGCGGGATGCCCATACCGGCGTCGAGCTGGGCCTCGGCGGTGCGCACGTCGCGCAGCAGGGCGACCTCGTCGATGAGCGCCTCGTAGGCCGCAACGTCGAGCAGGACCGCGGCGCTGCGCCCGTGTTGGGTGAGGACGACGGGCCGCTTGGTCTTCTGCACCTGCTCGATCACGGCCGAGGTGTGCGAACGGAACTCGGTCACCGGCCGCACGTCAGCAGAAGGACGAAGAAGTGCCATGGCTATCTCCTGGTCGATACGCTAACGCGTACAGCATAACGTATCGAACACCGAAGCGAAAGAGGGTTGGGTCTAACGTGATGTGCATGAGCTGCGAGCGGTCTGGCTTAAGTATCCGACGCCAGACCGTCTGCGAGACAGCTCGATGCACTTGTTAGCCAGCAGCAGGTTCGGGAATCGCCTCAACTGTCCTCGCATAGAAGCGGATCGCTCCCCGGCTTGCCTCAAGGTCATCGACTCGCACCCCGAGCCCCTCGAGATGGCGCCCGCGGATGTCCTTGATGATGAGCCCGCCGGTCATCTGCGGACCACCGCGCTCGATCTCGAGCTCGACGGGGGACCAGAACCTCAGGTAGCGACGCTCCGCGCCACGCCTGAGGGCGAGGTCCAGGAAGGGCTCGCCGCCGTCGGTCGGTTCGCGCTCGAGCCGGACGCCGACGATCTCGAACTCCCAAGCCCGAGGCAGGACCGAGTGCTCCGGGTCACCGACATGCTCAGCATGCACCCTGCCGTCCCTCCTGCCTGGCTAACGTGATGTGCATAACCTGCGCGCCGTGCCGATGAAGGATATCTCGGCGCGTGGGCGCGTCAGGTTGATGCACTTGTTAGTCTGCGTCTCCCACCTGCTCGAGAAGGGCTGCGCACTCCGCGCGCAGGGTGGGCGCGTCGCGCCGGGCGATCGCGTACACGGCCTCGTCGTCGATCTGCGGGTACTCGTGCACGAGCCGGTTGCGGAAACCCACGATGAGGCGCGCGTGGGAGATGCGCGCAGCGAGAGCCGGATCGCGGCGGGAGAGCACGGCGACGTCCTCGCCGATGATGGTGAACTCGCGCTCGACCGACGTGCGCACGGAGCGCCGCGTGCGGTAGGCCTCGAGATCGACGCCGGCGAGCACCTCGGCGAGCCCGTCGCAGGCCTCGACGATATCGGCGAGGTAGGCGGCGCTCTTACGCGGCATAGAGCAGCCGCCGCGTGCGCTCGATGTCGCGGGCGATGTAGTGGTTCTTGACGGCGCCGGTCATGACGAGGTCGACCTCGACGCCGAGCAGCTCCTCGAGCTCGTCCAGGAGGTCGAAGTAGGCGACCGCCTTGGCGTAGCCGTCCATGGGGCCGAACTCGACGAGCAGGTCGAGGTCGCTCTCGCCGGGGCGGAACTCTTCGCCCAGAGCGGAGCCGAAGACGTCGAGGCGCGCGACACCGTGCTTGGCGCACAGTGCGGCGATTGCCTCGCGTTTGTCCTCGAGTACGCCGACCATGGCGATCACCTCCGCCGACAATGCTACCCGGGTCCGCCGCGGGTGGCCACAGGGGAGGACGGAGAACGGTCGCCCGACGTCAGACTAACAATTAGTCTGCAGTGTGGAGGAGTCCTTCACGCTGCCGACCTCTTCATGCGACGAAGATAGCACGGCGGGTGGTCTGAGGACAGAGAGCGCTGCACGGACGCGTTGTCTGACCGGGTGCGAGCCCGTCACGGCGCGAGTTCTGCGGTCTGTGTAAGTCCGGTCGGCCGCACGCCTGCCCACTCGCGGTTGAGCCTCGCATGCCGCGCCAAGAAAGGTATACTTTTCATACCATTCCCGGTACCGGGAGGCCCCGTGCGGTTCGAGTTCGATGAGGGCAAGAGCGCGGCCAACAGGGCCAAGCACGGCATCGACTTCGTCGAGGCCCAGGCGCTCTGGCTCGACGAGAACTTGCTGCGCATCGCCGCGAGGGCCGTCGACGAGCCGCGCTTCGTTGTGATCGCCCGCATCGCCGGCAAGCACTGGTCGGCCGTGGCCACCTACCGCGGCGAGGCGATCCGGCTCATCTCGGTCCGCAGGTCACGCCCCAGGGAGGTGGAGGCGTATGAAGGCGAGTGACTTCGACAAGAAGTTCGACGAGGGCGCCGAGGACGTCATCGACGACCTCGACATGGCGACGGCCACGCGGCCCTTCAAGGAGCAGCGGCGCGTGAACGTCGACTTCCCCGTGTGGATGATCGAGTCCCTCGACCGCGAGGCGAGACGCCTTGGTGTCACGCGCCAGTCGATCATCAAGGTCTGGATCGCCGAGCGACTGGAGAAGGCTAGCTAGGGTCGATCGCGCAAGGCGACACGCTCGCACGTCACAGCCCTGACTCGCGCCCGGCTCCAAGTCCGACCTCTTCGTGTGAGCGCCTGCACCTCATAGCCGCCAGCTCGGCGGCACGGGACTCGCTGGGCAAACGTCCACCGGCGGGGTGTTGCGTGCGCGGGACACCCGGGTCAGACTGGGTCCATGCGAACGAGCGACCGCGACATCAGCAAGCTCTCCATCGCCGAGCGCATCCAGCTCGCCGAAGACCTGTGGGACAGCATCACCGCCGAGACCGGCGGACCTCCCCTGACCAGCGCACAGACCGAAGAGCTCGACCGCCGTCTGGCCGAGCTTGGACGCGATCCGCAGGCGGGCGACGGTTGGAGGGTCGTTTGCGAACGCATCCAGCGGCGGCTCGACGAAGCCGGCTGACCGGTGCGCCTCGTCGTTCGCGAGGCGGCGGAGGCGGACATCCTGGAGTCGGCCCGCTGGTATGAACAGCGGTCCTCGGGTCTCGGTCACGAGTTCCTGCGCGCTGTCGACGTCACACTGGCCGAGATCGGCCGCGTTCCGGAGCGCTACCCCGTGGTCCGCGGCGCGGCGCGGCGTGCGCTCCTGCGCCGCTTCCCCTACGGCATCTACTTCGTCGTCACCCCGGGGCTCGTCAGCGTGTTCGCCTGCCTGCACGCGCGTCGCGACCCCCGGCGCTGGCAGGAGCGCACCGATGTCGACGGCTGACACGCGCATCGTCGGCGAGTCCCTCGCGGTGCGTGACCCTTTGGCCACCCGACGCGTAGAAGGCTGACTCGGGCACGACACGCCCCGACTCCGGGAAGCGCGCGAGGCGGGAGAGCGAGGCCGCCGCGCGGTCGTGCAGGTCGCGCGCCACCTGCGGGTCGTCGGCGCGGACGTAGTCGAGCGCGGCGAGAAACTGCGCCCGGGCGCTCGGCGTGAAGCGCACCTTCATCCGCGGCCGAGCAGCTCGTCGGCCTCGGCGAGCACCTGGTCGAGGCCGTGGCCCTCGCCGGTCTCCATCTCGATCTCGCCGCGCGCCAGCAGGCGCAGGATCTCGAGCTCGCGCTGGGTGCGCGCGTAGCGCTGGGTGCTGACCATGACGGCGGCAGGGCGACCGCGCTGCGTGATGAAGACGGGCTCGTCGGTCGCGGCCGCCCGCCTGACGACGCCCGCGGCGTCCTGGCGCAGGTCGGAGATGGGCACGATGTCGGGCATTGATGCCATCAGAGTACCTCCTTGTAGTACAAGTAACGGTACCACTGATGTCCTCCCCGGGGCGAATCCCTGTGTGCTGGCCGGCGTTACGTCCCCGCTCCGTCGCTGCTGCGTCGGTGCTCGGTCGTCACTGTGGTCGTCGCTGTGGTCGTCGCTGTGGTCGCCGCTGTGGTCGCCGCTGTCGTCGGCGCTGTGCGGGTGCTGTGTCGTCGCTGTCCTCATCGTCACCGGGCTCATGCCGTGTCCAGCGGGCTGCGCACGCCGCCGGCGCCGCGGTTGAGGACGTGCGTGTAGATCATCGTCGTGGTCACGTCCTTGTGGCCGAGCAGCTCCTGGATCGTGCGGATGTCGTAGCCCGATTCGAGCAGGTGCGTGGCGAACGAGTGGCGGAGCGTGTGGCAGGTGGCGTGCTTGGCGATGCCGGCCTGGCGCGCCGCGGTGGCGGCGGCGCGCTGCACGCTGGTGGGATGCACGTGGTGGCGGCCCTGCCTGCCCCGGCGCTCGTCCCGCCAGCGCCGCTGCTGGGGGAAGACCCACTGCCAGCGCCAGTCGGTCGCGGCCTGCGGGTACTTGCGCGCCAGGGCGCCGGGCAGCTCGAGGCGGCCCCAGCCCTCGTCGACGTCGCGGCGGTGGACGGCCTTCGCGCGGCCGATCTGCACCGTCAGCGGCCGGACGAGGGTCGCGGGGAGCATCGTCACCCGGTCCTTGCCGCCCTTGCCGTCGCGCACGGTGATCTCGCCGCGGGTGAAGTCGACGTCCTGGATGCGCAGGCGCAGGCACTCCATGAGGCGCAGCCCGCAGCCGTACATGAGCGCGGCCATGAGCCAGCTCTCGCCGTCGAGCTCGCTGAGGAGGGCGCGCACCTCGTCGCGGGTGAGCACGACGGGCAGCCGGCGCGGCCGGTTGGCGCGCACCAGCTCGCCGAGCTCGCCGACCTCGCGCCCGAGCACGTGCCGGTAGAGGTAGAGCAGGGCCGAGAGCGCCTGCGTCTGCGTGGAGGCGCTCACGCGCTCGTCGGTCGCGAGGTGGGTGAGGAAGGCGTTGATCTCCTCGGCGCCCATCGCGGCGGGGTGGCGCAGCCCGTGGAAGCGGACGTAGCGCAGCACCCAGCGGCAGTAGGTGCGCTCGGTGTGCCGGCTGTAGTGCCGGGCGCGGAGCGACGCCTGCATCTGATCGATGAGCTCTGACATGTGCCTCTCGGATGGTCGTGCTGGTCGGGCGCGGGCGCCGGCGCTGCCGTCGGCGTGACGGGCTCGGCGCGCGCCGCGACGACTCTCCCGTCGGGCGCATGCGCCGCGACGGGCCGTCCGTCAGGCGCGCGCCGCGACGGGCCTTCATTCTCGCCCGTGCGCGGCCCCGTGAGAGGGATGACGAAGGGTGCCGGCCGTTGACGTTGCCGCGGGTCCGGCGGAGAGCCGTCGGGCGCCCGCGCGTCAGGCGCGCGACGGCGCAGGGTCGGGCGAGCCGGCGCGCCGTCAGGCGCGGGCGAGCGCGAGGGCGTCGGGCGCGGCGGGGTCGGGCGAGCCGGCGCGCCGTCAGGCGCGGGCGGGCGCGCCGGCGCCGTGCCCGAGCACGCGCCCGAGGAAGGCGCCGGTGTGCGAGCAGTCGGCGAGCGCGACGAGGTCTTCGGGCGTGCCGGTGGCGACCACGGCGCCGCCCTCCTCCCCGCCCTCGGGGCCGAGGTCGACGACCCAGTCGGCCGACTTGATGACGTCGAGGTTGTGCTCGATCACGACCACGGTGTTTCCCTGGTCGACGAGGCGCTGGAGCACCTCGAGGAGCTTCTCGATGTCGGCGAAGTGCAGGCCGGTGGTGGGCTCGTCCAGGATGTAGAGGGTGCGGCCGGTGGCGACCTTGGAGAGCTCGGCGGCGAGCTTGACGCGCTGGGCCTCGCCGCCGGAGAGCGTGGTCGCCGGCTGGCCGAGCTTGATGTAGCCGAGGCCGACGTCGTTGAGGGTCTGCAGGCGGCGGGCGATGCGCGTCACGGGGCGGAAGAAGTCGACCGCCTCCTCGACGCTCATCTCGAGCACCTCGGCGATGTTCTTGCCCTTGTACCAGACCTCGAGTGTGTCGCGGTTGTAGCGCTTGCCGCGGCAGACCTCGCAGGGCACGTACACGTCGGGCAGGAAGTGCATCTCGATCTTGATCTGCCCGTCGCCGCGGCAGGTCTCGCAGCGACCGCCCTTGACGTTGAAGCTGAAGCGCCCCGGCTTGTAGCCGCGCAGCTTGCTCTCGGGGGTGGAGGCGAAGAGCTGGCGGATGGGGTCGAAGACGCCGGTGTAGGTCGCCGGGTTGGAGCGCGGCGTGCGCCCGATCGGCGACTGGTCGATGTCGATGACCTTGTCGAGGAGTTGCGCGCCGTCGATGCCGTCGTGGTCGCCGGCCCGCAGCTTGGAGACGCGGCTGAGCCGTGAGGCCATCCCCTTGAAGAGGATCTCGTTGACGAGCGTCGACTTGCCCGAGCCCGAGACGCCGGTGACGCAGGTGAAGGCGCCGACGGGGAAGCTCACGTCGATGTCGCGCAGGTTGTGCATGCGCGCCCCGCGCACGGTGAACCACTCGACGGGCAGGCGGCGCTGGCCGGGCACCTCGATGCGCCGCCGGCCCGCGAGGAACTCGCCGGTCAACGACCCCGGAGCCTCCATGATCTCGGCCGGCGTGCCCTCGGCGACGATCTCGCCGCCGTGCTCGCCGGCCCCCGGGCCCATGTCGACGACGTGGTCGGCGGAGCGCATGGTCTCCTCGTCGTGCTCGACGACGATCACCGTGTTGCCCAGGTCGCGCAGGCGCAGGAGCGTGTCGATGAGGCGCCGGTTGTCGCGCTGGTGCAGGCCGATCGAGGGCTCGTCGAGGATGTAGAGCACGCCGACGAGCGCCGAGCCGATCTGCGTCGCCAGGCGGATGCGCTGCGCCTCGCCGCCGGAGAGCGTCGCGGCCGCGCGCTGGAGGTCGAGGTAGCCGACGCCGACGTCGTTGAGGAAGCGGAGGCGCTCGCCGATCTCCTTGATCACGCGGCCGCCGATGAGGCGCTCGGTCTCGGTCAGCGAGAGCCCGCCGAGGAACTCGACGGCGGCGCGCACGCTCAAGCCGGTGAGCTCGTGGATGTTGAGGTCGCCCACCGTGACCGCGAGGCTGCTCGGCTTGAGCCGCGCGCCGTTGCACTCGGCGCACACGCGGTCGCTCATGTACTCCTCGATCTTCTGGCGCACGAGCTCGGACTCGGTCTCCTCGTAGCGCCGCTGCAGGTGCCGCACGAGCCCCGGGAAGGCGGAGGTGTAGTGGCGGATGCGTCCTTCGTAGTTGCGGTAGCTCAGGGGGATGCGGCGCTCGCCGGTGCCGTAGATGAAGAGGTCGCGCTGCTCCTCGGGCAGTTCGGCCCAGGGGGTCTCCGTGTCGACACCGAACGTCTGCGCGATCGAGTCGATGATCTGCTCGATCCAGCCGTAGGCCATCTGCCCGTACGGCAGCAGCGCCCCCTTGGCGATCGAGACGCTCTCGTCGGGCACGATGAGCGCGGGGTCGATCTCGCGCGTCGAGCCCAGGCCGTGGCAGGCCGGGCAGGCGCCGTGCGGGCTGTTGAAGCTGAAGACGCGGGGCTGGATCTCGGGCAGCGAGATGCCGCAGTGCACGCAGGCGAACTTCTCGCTGAAGGTGAGCGTGGGCCCGTCGACGACCTCGATCTCGATGAGACCCTCGGAGAGCTGCGCCGCCGTCTCGACGGAGTCGGTGAGGCGGCGGCGCAGCCCCTCCTTCATCACGAGACGGTCGACGACGACGGCGATGTCGTGCTTGTACTTCTTGTCGAGCTCGATCTTCTCGTCGAGCTCGCGCACCCGCCCGTCGACCTCGACCCGGGTGAAGCCGTCGGCGCGCAGCTGGTCGAAGAGGCGGCCGTACTCGCCCTTGCGCCCGCGCACGAGCGGGGCGACGACGCTGAAGCGCGTGCCCTGGTCGAGCTCGCAGACCTGGTCGACGATCTGCTGCACCGACTGCCCGGCGATCGGCCGCCCGCACTGCGGGCAGTGCGGGTGCCCGATGCGCGCGTAGAGCAGGCGCAGGTAGTCGTAGATCTCGGTGACCGTGCCGACCGTCGAGCGCGGGTTGCGCGAGGTCGTCTTCTGGTCGATCGAGATCGCCGGCGAGAGCCCCTCGATGGAGTCGACGTCGGGCTTGTCCATCTGCCCGAGGAACTGCCGCGCGTAGGCAGAGAGCGACTCGACGTAGCGGCGCTGGCCCTCGGCGTAGATGGTGTCGAAGGCGAGCGACGACTTGCCCGAGCCCGAGAGCCCGGTGATGACGATGAAGCGGTCGCGCGGCAGGCTCAGGGAGAGGTCCTTGAGGTTGTGCTCGCGGGCGCCGGTGATGACGAGGTTGTCGCTCACTTGACCAGGTTCTCGCTCACTCTGTCCGTCGTTCCCTGCTCAGGCGCGCTCGACCGTCTCTCCCGGCCGGCACGCGGGCATCCGTCCAACGCTAGTCGATGAGCAGCAGGCCGGTCCACCGCGCGTCGTCGGCCGCCGGGAACTGCACGTCGAGCCCGGCGGCCCGCGCCGTGGCGACGAGGTCGACGCCGAGGGCCTCGGCGGACGGGCGCGCCTCGAAGGGGTGTTTACAGGGCGCGCCCGACCCCTGGCCGACGCACTCCTCGCAGAGCACGCACTCGCCGCCGGCGAAGGCGGCGGCGAAGCGGTACCCGAGGCCGAAGGCGGCGCGCTCGAGCTCGGTCATGAGGGCGGCGAAGGCGAGCTGCGACGAGCGCACGCCGTCGACCTCGACGCGGCCGCCGCCGGCTTCGCCACCGCCCACGTTGCCGCCGTCTCCGCCCGCATCCCCGCCATCCACGTCCGCATCGCCTCTCCTGGCACCGTCGGTCGCGCGGGCTCCGGCGTACGTGCGGCCGGCGAACGCCTCTTCGGCGGCCGCCGCGTCGGCGGGGATCGGTTGCTGCACGACGAGGGCGACGCTGTAGCGCGCCAGCGCGGCACGCAGCTCGGCCGGGGCCGGCACCGCCGGCGGGCACATGAGGTTCTTGCCGTAGCTCGAGCACCGTGGCACGAGGCACTTGAGGCGCACGCGCTCGTCGACGGCGACGCCGGCGGCGGTCAGCGGCGCGACGCGGTCGGCGCCGAGCGCGCGGGCGCGCTCGGCGAGCGTCGCCGCGTCGCGCCGCAACTGCTCCGGCAGATCCTCGGTCGCGAGGGCGGCGCCGTCACCGACGCTCCTCTCCCCCGCTCGACCCGCTGCGCTGCTCGCATCGCTCACGTCGCCCCCTTCTCGTCGCGCGGCCTCGACGCCGATATCCTCGCTCACGTCGCCTCCGTCTCGTCGGTCCCGGTCTCGGGTCCCGCGTCCGCGCCGCCGGGTCCGGCACCGTCCGCGCCGCCGGGTCCGGCACCGTCCCCGCCGCCGGACTGCGCGCCGTCCCCGCCGCCGGATCCCGCGCCGTCGCCGCCGGCGGTCTCCGCGTCGGCCTCGGCCGTCGCCACGGCGGCCGCGACCGGGCTCTTCGCCGCCCGCGCGGCGAGCTCGCGCGAGAGCTCGCGGATCTCGTCGCGCAGCTTGGCCGCGTACTCGAACTTGAGGTCGTCGGC
>Ga0068714_10000911_pt1 | contig 48594 bp, 39 predicted proteins | sample MTBNYHSulfiMetaG_FD_62988 | JGI IMG/M metagenome (GOLD analysis project Ga0068714, IMG submission 62988) | Enrichment culture microbial communities from rom New York Harbor, USA that are MTBE-degrading - MTBE-NYH (New York Harbor Sulfidogenic)... | ecosystem: Environmental > Aquatic > Marine >... | reverse complement strand
ACAAAAGCCCCCAAAGACCTCTTTACACCCCCAGAATATCAACCCTCAACCAGAATACTGGCGAATCAGAAAGACCTTTTGGGAAAAATTCTTCCACTGAGAAAAAAAATTCCCAAGATTCTCCTTTTTTTCAACCATATATTTTTTGCCGCTGAGTTGTTCTCTTCGCAGGCCCCAGGAACTTCCCCGGAATTTATCTAAAAATCCTTTGATTTACACCCAAAAAAAGCGAAAATGACGATTGTTGTCCGTTTCTCACCCTTATACACTTTTTCGATATTTTCCGTGACCCTATTATGCCAAAAAAAACTCCCGCCCATCGTCCAGGAACGGCCTTTCCCAGGAGACTCTTCCTCTCGAAAAATGCCGGCGTTCTAATCCTCCCCGCCCTCATTTTGCTGATGCTCTGCGCAGGACTGGCTCCCCTGGATTTCCGGGCGCCCAACGGTGCGGGATGGGTGGAAGGGGACAACGGTGTGCAATTCGCCGGGCGGGGGATCATAACGGGCGGCAACGGCGTTTCTCCCCTGGAGGATTATGCTCCCGGCACAACCCCTCTTTCCCTCGAGCTCGTCCTCAAACCCTCGGCCCTGCCCGACTCCAGCCTGTCCCACGTCCTCTCCCTCGCGGACGGGAAGGGGAGGGAAAGACTCTTCCTCGGCCAGTGGAAGGGAGCCCTCATCTTTCGGGAGGTGGACCACGCCGGCCTGCTGGCCGGGGTCAGGACCCTGATCGGTTCTCCGGAGATCCTTGATCCTTCAAGGGTGACGGTGTTCACAATGGTGTCCGCCGGGGGCCGGACGACACTTTATGCTGACGGAAAGGAAGTTTACCGGAGATCGGACCTCGACCTTTCCCTCACCATGGCCGGTGCTCCCGTCGGCCGCATTGCCCTGGGCAACAGGCCCGAAGGGGACGACCCATGGGAGGGAGAATTGTACGGGTTCTCCCTGGTCGCCAGGGAATTCGGACCGGAGGAGATCAGGCGGCGCGTGGATTCCTGGAAAAACAGGAAGGGACAGGACCACCTGGCCGACGGAGCGGCCCTCCTTTATCTCTTCAACGAGGGCCGGGGAAACACAGCGCGAAACAGTGGTTCCGTTTCCGGCTGGGACCTCGACATCCCGGCTGTCTTCCTCCCCCTGAAAAGACAGGTCCTCGCCTTGCCCCCCAGGGAAGCACTGGCTGCCGGGTGGTTTTACACGGACGCGGCGGCCAACCTGGCGGGGTTTATCCCCCTCGGCTTCCTGTTGTCTGCTTTCCTTTCTCAACGCCGGAAGCCGAGCTGGAAGGTTATCCTCTTCCAGATAATCCTCGCGGGCACTGCACTGAGCCTGGCCATCGAATTGAGCCAGGTCTATCTTCCCAGCCGGGACTCCTCCCTCACCGACCTTGTGCTGAACACAGCAGGGGGGGCGCTCGGGTTCATCCTGTTCCGGCGCTTTGCTCTTCCAATATGGGGAGGGAGTTTAACAACCTCAACGCAGAGGGCCACAAAAGTTGCCCCCTCGGGGCGCAATCGCTAAGGGCCGCGAAGGGGAATGAATTTCCTTCCTTCTTCCTTCTTCCTTCTTCCTTCTTCCTTCTTCCTTCTCTATTCTCCATTCCCTCTTCAGGTTTTCTGCTTTTTTTGCGGCCTCCCAGCGAGCCGCTTCTGCGTCCATGGCGTTCCATGCTTTTAAACCAGGAGCCTTAACGCAGAGGGATGCGAAGGGTGCCCGTTCAGGGCGCTCCCGCAGAGGGCCGCAAAGGAAATCCAGGATTAAAATGGTTGGAAAACCCTTCTTTTCCTTCGCGCCCCTTTGCGAACCGGGCGGCCTCCCAGCGAGCCGCTTCTGCGTCCTTTGCGTTCCATGCTTTTAAACCAGGAGCCTTAACGCAGAGGGATGCGAAGGGTGCCCGCTCAGGGCGCTCCCGCAATGGGCCGCAAAGGAGACCCATGTTACAAATAGTTGGAAAACCCTTCTTTTCCTTTGCGCTCCTTTGCGAACCGGGCGGCCTCCCAGCGAGCCGCCTCTGCGTCCATGGCGTTCCATGCTTAAACCCGGGAGCCTTAACGCAGAGGGACACAAAGAGCGCCCTTTCGGCGCTTCCGCAGAGGGACGCGAAGGGTGCCCGCTCAGGGCGCAATCGCAAAGGGCCGCAAAGGAAATCCAGGATTAAAATGGTTGGAAAACCCTTCTTTTCCTTTGCGCTCCTTTGCGAACCGGGCGGCCTCCCAGCGAGCCGCCTCTGCGTCCATGGCGTTCCATGCTTTTAAACCAGGAGCCTTAACGCAGAGGGACGCGAAGGGTGCCCGCTCAGGGCGCTCCCGCAATGGGCCGCAAAGCCAATACGATACCTGAAACAGAAAAAGGGTTTTGGTAATTAAATTGCATAACCGACAACATGAATGAAAAGTCTTCTCTCACCAGAGAACAACTTAATCATTTCAGTAATAAGGTTCTCCATGGTGCACTTTCAGTGCATTCAAAACTTGGACCCGGACTTTTGGAAAAAACGTACGAGGTCTGTCTAATTTATGAGCTTAATAAGATGGGCTTAAAAACATCCGCACAGGTGGAATTGCCGGTTCACTATGGGGATATCGACATCCCTTTGGGTTACCGTGTCGACTTAATTGTCCAGGACTGTATCCTGGTCGAGTTAAAATCAACTGAGAAAATCACCACTCTTCATGAGGCGCAACTGCTGACATATCTTAAACTCAGTAAAATTAGGCTTGGTTTGCTGATTAACTTCAACGTTCTTCACTTGAAGGATGGGATCAAGCGATTGGTGAAGAATTTTTAATCATTAATTTTCCTTCGCGCTCCTTTGCGTTAACCTGTAGATTTAAAAGTCTTAACGCAGAGGGACGCGAAGGGTGCCCGCTCAGGGCGCTCCCGCAATGGGCCGCGGAGGAAAGCAAGAAGGACCAGGGAAAAGGGTGACTGCTCCTTCGTGGGACGTGGGACCCGCCTTCGCATAAAGCTACGGCGTGGCAAGCCTGGGACGCGGGACCTGCTTTTTCCTTCCCTATTCCCTCTCCCCTCTCCCCTCTTCGTGCTTGCCTGACAGCCTTAACGCAGAGGGACGCGAAGGGTGCCCGCTCAGGGCGCTCCCGCAATGGGCCGCAAAGGAAATCCAGGATTAAAATGGTTGAAAAACCCTTCTTTTCCTTTGCGCTCCTTTGCGAACCGGGCGGCCTCCCGGTGAGCCGCCTCTGCGTGCATGGCGTTATAGCTCTGGTTCGAGGGCCTTGGCGTGAAGGGCGATGGAAAGACACTGAATTAAATGTATTAAAATAACAGCGGGCCCCGCATGACAAATGCGGGGCCCGCTGTCTGTTTTGGAACCGGATGCCCGGAACTTTACTTTATTTCATCAATGATTCACTCCGCGGGCAAGAATTCATAGGCGCCCATATCCACGACAGCATCCACATCGCCGTCGCCGTCGAGGATCCGGGTGATGCCGGCAATGTCGGTGAGGATCGAGGCCAGGACCGCGTCGTTGTTCCCGGCGTCAATACACTGGGAGTTGCTGGCCAGGTGGTAGTCCTGGTTGGCGGCATCGATGAAATTGGGCCATCCGAAGAGGTTGTTGTCCGCGGGGTCGCTCCAGAGGGCGTCGTATCCGGCTCCCAGGCTCTGCAGGTTGGAATACGTCACCACGGGCAAAGTCCACGTCTCTCCCGGGGTGCCGCCGTACCCGCCGATGTCGCCGTAGACGATGCAGTTGGTGATCTCTACGTCACCCTCAGGCTGCCACCCTCCCTGATCGATCCAGACCCCTTCGCCTCCCTGGGTCGTGTGGTTGTCGTGGATGGTTGAGTTGAGAACCCGGATCTTGCCGGTGCCTCCGAGGACCATCCCACCGCCGTACCAGGAATTGTTTCCCCAGATGAGGGTGTTGATGATGTCCACCGGTTCGGTGTTGCCCCGGAGCACGTAGATCGGCCCGTTCTTTCCCGTGTTTGATGTAAATATGGAATTTACCACCCTGACGCTTCCGGTTATGCTCAGGCCGCTGCTCCCCGTCAAGGTGTCGCCGGTCGCCGTGGTATTCCCGGTGACGAGGCAGTCAATAAGGGTGAAGTCGGACACGTCGGCCGCGTAGACGGGGGCCTTGGCCGCGTCCAGAGGCACGTTGGCGCCCGTCACAACAAATCCGGAAAGAACGGAACCGTCAGCGGCTACGACGATCTGTTCGGTGAAATCGAGGCCGTCGAGGACCGTCGGGTTGACAACCGGATCCCGTTCGTCCACCGACGTCTCGGTCCCCGTGAACCCGCCATAGTATGCCGCACCCTCATTCAGAACCAGGACCGGCATGGCGGAGTCGAGGCTGTCCATGGAGGCATAGCTTCCCTGGGCCACCCACACCTCCTCGCCCGGCGCGGCCATATCTGAACCGCTCTGGGGATGCCGGAAGGCCGTCGGCCAGGTATAGCCGTCCTGGGTTGCCGCCGCGGCGTTGATGTCCACGAGCCAGATCATCGAGGGGACGGTAAAGTCGACGTTCTCCTCGTCGGAGTAGGAGACGGAGACAAGGCTGTTTACAGGGTCAAAGGCCTGGGGGGCGGCGACGGGCGTGACGGTGTATGAGCCGTTGAGAAGGCCTGTAAAGGAATAGTCCCCGGAAGCGTCGGTCGCCGCGGCATCCGTCAGATCGCCGGCGAGGTCAACCTCGATCCCTTCCATCGCGCCGAGGCCGTTGGTCACCTGGCCGCTGATGGCGTAGGTGTCCAGAGCAAAGTCGTTGCCCGTGGAATCGGCCCCCGCCACAACGATGTCCGTCAGGCTCGCCGGCGTCAGGGACTGCCCGATCACCGCCGGGGTCACAGTGTAGGTGCCGTTGAGGAGGCCCGTAAAGGAGTAATTCCCCGAGGCGTCCGATGCTGCCGTGTCGTCTGAATCGCCGCCAAGGGTGAGGCCGGCATCCTCGTAACCCTCGCCGTTGAGGGTCACCTGGCCGCTGAGGACGTAGGTGTCGAGGGCAAAATCCTGATCCGTGACGTCGGCGTCGGCGATGGCGACGCCCCGGTCTTCCGGAGAGAAGGTCTGCCCGGCCAGGGAAGGCGCTACTGTGTAAGCGCCGCCGGGAAGATCCTCGAAAACGAAGGTCCCTGACGCGTCAGTAAGGACCGCATCATCGGCGTCGCCAGAAAGGGTGACGGTTATCCCTTCGTATCCGGAACCATTCAGGGTGACGATCCCGCTGATTGCGTAGGTGTCATCGTCGCCTCCGCCCCCGTTGCAGCCGAAGAATGCCAGGGACAAAACCATCATTGCAGCAATGGCGAATATGGGCTTTTTCATGTTCTCCCTCCTTTTCAAAAAACGGCAAGGCATCCGAGGAACGTTTTTCCCCAAAAAAGCACAGCGGGCCCCGTGGGAAAACACGGGGCCCGCTGTCCAGTCTAATCACGTGCTGCTTCTTCCCCTCCCAAAGGAAGCTGACTGTCGGGCTCTTCAGGTTCCTTTAAGGCGCCTGGAACTCATAGGCGCCGATGTCGACAGTATCCACAAACCGCGGATCAAAGTTGAGGTCGTACTGGCCGCCCAGGTACTCATTGAGAATCGCTGTGGGAACGGCACTGTTGCTGCCGGCGTCGACGCAGGGTGAAGTGGGGTTCAGCTGATAGTCCAGGCTTACAGTGTCAACAAAATCCGGCCAACCGAAGGTGTTGTCGGTGCCGGCCCAGAAATCCTCGTAGGTAGTTCCGTAGAACGTGCCGGCAAAGCTCTCCATCCTGGAATAGGTCAGTGTGGGCACGTCGAAGTAGTTGTCTTCCGACGTGGAGATCCCGTCGATCATTCCGTAGATGATCGTGTTGGTTATCTCTGTGTCGCCATCCGGAAGCCAGACACCCTGATCGATCCAGAGGCCTGACCCGAAGCCGTTGCCCGGGATGGAAGTGTTGTTGTTGGCGATGGTGCTGTTTATGACACGGACCGGACCCGTGCCGCCGATGACCATGCCCCCGCCGTACTGGGAGTTGTTATTGTGGAACAGGGAGTTGATGATTTGCACCCCCCCGGTGTTTTCCCGCAGGACGTAGATGGGTCCGTTCCATCCCTGGTTAAACGAGAACTCGGTGTTGAGCACCAGCCCGCCGTCACCGATATTCATACCGCTTGCCCCGGCGTCGAAAAACGAGGGATTGTTCGTGCCGGCGAAGTTTCCGGTTACGACACAGTCGATCAGGCTGAAATTCGCCGCGGTGTTGGCATTGATGGGAGCCTTGACATCGATGGGCAGGACATCTTCGATGGGAACCACCGCCCCGGTCACCACAAACCCGGACAGAATTGCGTTGTCCGCCGCGATGACGATCTGTTCGCTGAAATCATTCCCATCGAGAATTGTCGGGTTGTTCACCGGATCCCGGTCGCCCAGGGCAGTGTCGCCAGCGGCGAATCCGCCGTAATATTCCGCATCCGGAGCCAGATACAGGACCGGAAGGGTCTCATCCATCCCGCCAATGGAAGTGTAGATGCCCGTGGCCACCCAGACCTGCTCGCCAGCCTGTGCCATGTCTGTGCCACTCTGGGGATGCCTGAAGGCCGTCGGCCAGGAGTAGCCGTCCTCGGTGTCGGCCGCGGCATCGATGTCGACGAGCCAGATCATGGATGGAACGTCAAAGTCGATATTCGGCTCATCGGCCCCATCGACCGTGACTGCATCGCTGACGGGGTCGAAGATCTGCGGGCCGGATACGGGGGTGACAGTGTAGCTGCCGTTGAGGAGATCCTCAAAGGCATACTCGCCGTCGGCGTCGGTGCGGGTGGTTGCATCGGCATCCCCTGTCAGGTTCACCTGGACCCATTCCATATCCGTAGTGGTGTCATAGGTCACCTGCCCGCTGATCGAGAAGGTGTTCAACTCGAAGTCCCTGTCCGTAACATTCGCCCCACTGACCGTTACTGCGTAGTCCTCAGGATCAAAGGTCTGCCCGGCCAGGGTCGGGGTTACCGTGTAGCTGCCGTTGACGACCGGGAAAGAGTAGTTCCCAGAAGCATCCGTTGTGTCGGTATCGTCGGCATCTCCGGAGAGGGTAATTGTAACCCCCTCGTACCCCTCATCACCCAGGGTGACGGTGCCGCTGATGGTGTATGCGTTCATCTCGAAGTCCCTGTCGGCCACGTCGGCCCCGCTGACTGTGACAGCGTAGTCTGCAGGATCGAAGGTCTGCCCGGTCAGGGTCGGCGTCACCGTGTAGCTGCCGTTGAGGACGCCTTCGAAAGCGTAGTTCCCCGAAGCGTCCGTGGTGGTGGCAAAACTGGAGTCGCCGGAGAGAGTAATCGTAACCCCCTCGTACCCCTCATCACCCAGGGTGACGGTGCCGCTGATGGTGTAATTTTCGATCTCGAAGTCCCTGTCCGTAACATTCGCACCACTGACCGTTACTGCGTAGTCCTCAGGATCAAAGGTCTGCCCGGCCAGGGTCGGCGTCACCGTATAGCTGCCGTCGGCGAGCCCTGGGAAGGAATAGTTTCCGGAGGTATCCGTTACGTCGGAATCCGCAGCGTCGCCTGTCAGGGCCACAGTAACGCCACCATAGCCCTCACCGTTGATAGTAACCTGACCGCTGATGACGTAGGTATCCTCCGGGACGACAATGAAATCGTTGCCGGTGGAATCCGCTCCCGAAATCGTGACCGGGATGCTGGCCGGGTCAAAGGTCTCCCCGGCCTGAGACGGCGTCACCGTGTAGTCGCCGTCGGAAAGGCCGGTGAACGCGTACTCGCCATCGCTGTCGGTGCTCGTGATCCTGGAGGCATCACCCGAAAGGGTGACGGTGACGCCATTCTGTCCGACATCGTTAAGCGTGACGGTCCCGCTGATCGTGTAGGTATCCTCGTCATCCCCGCCGTCACCGTTCCCGTTGCACGCAAAAAACGCTAGGGGCAGCACCAGCATGACGACCATAGCAAATATGGATTTTTTCATTATCTCCCTCCTTAAGTCTTTCTTCCTGCTTATGAAAATACGGAAAGAACAAGGGCACCCAGGCCCGAATACAAGGGGAGAAACCTTCAGCAGGATGCCAACAGCATATTTTCACAGGGACATTCGCGCCAGATAGAACCCCGGAGCAACTCCCCGGTAACTTTTGTCCGGTATATTAATTCAATAATAGAAAATATAATGAGAATAGCAAGGTTCGTGCCACAAAGATTCGATTAAAAAATCCTTTAACAACGATATATTAGGATAATTTTTGGGAAAAAGGGGTAAAAAACATTCAGCTTTATTGAGTTTTTGGGAAATAAATTACTTCTTTTGTCCGGAAAATTTCCGGCATTGTTTCCCTTTACATACTCTTTTCCAAGCGCCCTCCGTACATCCTCTCGTAGTACTTCCTGTATTCCCCGCTGAGGACGCGGCTCACCCATTCAGGGTTGTCCCGATACCAGGTCACCGTTTTCTCGAGCCCCTCCCGGAAACCGATGATTGGTTTCCAGTCCAGCTCGCGCTGGATCCTGGTGATGTCCATGGCGTATCTCCAGTCGTGGCCGGGCCGGTCCGAGACAAAGCGGATGAGGGATTCAGGCTTCCCCAGACACCCGAGGATCTCCCGAACGACCTCGATGTTGCGGAGTTCCGTTCTTCCTCCGATATTGTAAACCTGGCCAGGCGCGCCTTTTTCCGACACGGCAGCCAGGGCCCTGCAGTGGTCTTCCACGTGGATCCAGTCCCTGATGTTGCGGCCATCTCCGTAAACGGGAAGGGGCTCGTCGGCCATCGCGTTCCTGATCGTCAGGGGAATGAGCTTTTCGGGAAACTGGCAGGGCCCGTAATTGTTGGAGCACCTCGTGATCACCGCTGGAAGACCATGGGTCCGGTGGTAGGCCATGACGAGGAGGTCAGATGCGGCCTTGCTGGCCGAATAGGGGCTGCTTGGGTCGACGGGATGCCTTTCGGTAAAAGCAGGGTCGCCTTCTCGCAGGGCGCCGTAGACCTCGTCGGTTGAAACGTGGACAAAAAGGTCGATCCCCGCCCTGAGGGAGCAGTCCAGCAGGACGTGGGTGCCGACCACGTTGGTGCGTACGAAGGGGGCGGCATCCTCGATGCTCCGGTCCACGTGGGACTCCGCCGCAAGATGCATCACCATGTTCGGCTGGTGCTCTTCGAACAGGGCGTTCATCGCTGCCGGATCGGCAATGTCGGCGAGAAGGAAACTGTATCGCGGATGGCCCTCCAGCCCCGAGAGGTTTTCCAGGTTCCCGGCATATGTGAGCTTGTCCACGTTGATCACCCGGTTTTCACCGGGGGACCCCAGCAGGTGGCGGACGAGATTGCTTCCTATAAATCCGGCTCCGCCGGTAACGAGAATTTTCATGGCTCTGTTCCCCGCCTCAGACCAGAGGCTCCTCCCGGGCTATCATCCAGAGGTACTCCCCGTAGGAGTTTTTGTTGTAGCCTTCAGCCAGGGAGATGAGCTGCCTGCGGTCGATAAAACCCATCCTGTAGGCCACTTCCTCGATGCAGGCTATCTTCAGGCCCTGGCGTTTTTCGATGGTCTCGACGAAGTTGCCGGCGGCGAGGAGGGAATCATGGGTTCCGGTGTCGAGCCAGGCAAAACCGCGGCTCATGATCTCGACGCGGAGAATCCCGTGGTCGAGATAGTCCTGGATGAGATCAGCCATTTCATACTCGCCCCGTTTCGAGGGCTTGAGCCCTCCGGCGATGCGAATGACATCGTTGTCAAAAAAATACAGGCCCATTACTGCGTAGGAGGATTTCGGCTTTTCCGGCTTTTCCTCGATGCTGACGACCCGCCGTTCCTGGTCGAATTCTATAACGCCATACCGCTCGGGGTCGCGCACCCAGTACCCGAAGATCACGGCGCCTTTCTCCATGGCGACTACCCTGTCAAGAATACTTTTAAAGCCATGCCCGAAAAAGATGTTGTCGCCCAGCACCAGGCAGACATTGTCTTTCCCGATGAAATCAGCGCCTAAAACGAAGGCCTGGGCCAGCCCCTCCGGTTTCGGTTGAGAAACATAGGAAAAGGACATCCCGAGGGATGAACCGTCTCCGAGGACGTTTCTGAACCTGGGAAGCTCTTCAGGCGTGCTGATGATCAGAACCTCCCGTATCCCTGCAAGCATGAGGACCGAGAGAGGGTAGTAGATCATCGGCTTGTCATATACCGGGACGAGCTGCTTGTTCACTGAGTGGGTGATAGGGTAAAGACGGCTTCCCGTGCCTCCTGCAAGAATAATCCCCTTCATTTTCGCCTCTCCCGGGTTGAGGGCCGGAAAAACCATGTGCCCTTGCGGCCAAAAATTGGACGTTCTGCGTCAACTTGAATGATAAACCTGTGACCTTCGGAGTTCCCCAAAAAATATTCATCAACTCCGCCTGCGACCAGCCACTGAAAAATATCCATGGTCTTGAAACTTCGCCTTTCCGAAAACAGACGTTCACACCTTGTTTGCGACCGCGGAAAGGAATTCGTCATAGTCGCGATAATAGTCGCGTTCGTCATAAAGTTCCGACGCCAGAACGAGACACACGGAACCTGGTGAAAAATTCTCCAGAACGCGCCAGATCAGGGGGCAGACGTACAAGCCCTGAAAGGGATGGGTCAGGTGTAAGCTCTTCTTCTCAAAGCCGTCATCCAGGAGGACGTCAAAGCTCCCGGACATGGCGATAATCAGCTGATGGAGGTTCTTGTGCGCGTGGGCGCCGCGCCGGGACCCGGAGGGGACATCATAGAGATAGTAAATCCTCCGGATGTCAAAGGGGATGTGGTTTCGGCTCTCCAAAAAGGACAGCTTCCCGCGGGGATCCGAGATCCTGGGGAAATCGATGATCCTGCATTTATCCAGCATCACGTCATTTGTCCAGACTCCGGACGACCCGGGCTGGATTGCCGACGACAAGGACCATTCCTGGGACGTCCCGGGTGACCACCGCACCCGCACCGACCATGGCTTTTTCCCCGATGGTGATCCCGGGAAGAACGGTGGCGTTGGCGCCTATGGTGGCCCCCCGTTTCACACGGGTATGGAGCAGTTCGAATTCCTTCTTGCTCCTGGGGAAAAGGTCGTTGGTGAATGTAGCATTGGGACCGATGAAAACATCGTCCTCAATCCGCAGCCCGTCCCAGACCTGCACACCGCACTTTATGGTCACCCGGTCTCCGATGGCAACGTTTCCTTCTATGAAGACGTGGTCGCAGATATTGCACTCCTCTCCGATCACGGCTCCAGGCAGGATGTGAACAAAAGCCCAGACCCTTGTGCCCCGTCCAATTTTTACACCGTCCTCAACCAAAGCATTTGGATGAATGAAGACTTCGCTGCTCATCGGGCGGATCTCCCGGGAATCAAGTTGGCTGTCAGTTTCAGGATTTTCTCATACCCAGCTTGCACTTCTTCGGCCTGAACCTGAGGCTGATCTCATTTCCGGTTTCGATCGATTCATAAATGGCCGAAATCAGTTCCAGGGAGCGTCTTCCCTCCAGCCCGTCGACGAGAGCGGGTGTTCCATTGGCGATGCAATCCACGACTTTTTCCAGATACGGGACGTGACCGAAACCGTAAACATTCGGCACATCCTGGGACCCCTGACTGTGTATGGTCTCATCCTCGGGAAGCGCATCCCTGAAGTTCCATGTCACGATCTGGTTGACAGCGAACCCCCCGATCACCACTGTTCCGTTCTCTCCCAGGATGGAAAGGGAACCTTCCAGGTCTTTCGGCCGGGCGGCGGTAGTGGCTTCCACGATGCCCAGGGCATCATTGGCAAACTTGAGGACGGCGATACCCGTGTCCTCCGTTTCAATGTTGACAAGTGCTGTCCTTGATTTGGCGAATACGGAGACCGGTTCCCCCAGCATCCACTCCAGAAGGTCCACGTGGTGGCTGGCCTGGTTGCTGAAAACCCCGCCATCATCCGCCCAGGTGCCGCGCCAGGGGTCCTGATCGTAGTATTCCTGCGTCCGGCACCAGCGCACCCGCACCGTGCCGAGCACCAGCCTGCCGAATCTTCCCTTTTCTAGAGCCTCCCTCAATCGCTGAACCGCAAGATTGTAGCGATTCTGCTTGACGACGAACAGTTTCACCCCGGCCCTGTCGCAGGATTCGATCATCCTGTCGGCATCTGCGACGGTCAGAGCCATGGGCTTTTCCACTACGAGATGTTTTCCGTACCTGGCCAGATCCAGAACATTGCGGGCATGGGCGCCGCTCTCGGTGAGGATATTCACAACATCGATTTCCCTGACGGACTCCATCATCCTGTGCATGTCAGTGAACCAGGGCAGATTGTATTTTTTCCCAAACTCCCGAGCCCTCTCCTCTTTTATGTCACAAACGGCTGACAGCCGGCCGCCGCTGACGAACCCGCCCGCAAGGATCTCAGCATGCTTCCTGGCAATCCTTCCGCAACCCACGAGAGCGAAATTCAGATTCATCTGTCCCTCCTGACTTCACTTGGAGAACTATCCAGCTATCTGTCCCTCCTGACTTCACTTGGAGAACTATCCAGCTATAAGATCTGCGAAATTACATGCAAACCCTGTGCCTTTTAAGGCGTTCCACCCCGGACACCCCCTCCGGAAATCTCCGGATCCGCTTAAGGACTATTTCGATCAATCGGGCCCCAATTCCAATAAAAATAATCTTAATCCAACATTTGACTGGCAGCCAGGTTTCCGAGGGTCGCTGAACTGTGTCCCTTCGAACAGAAATGGTCAGTTTTTTCACACCCTGATATGAAAATTGTGTCATGCAGCATTATCCAACACATTTGATAATCCACGCTTCACCATGATATTAAAGTCAAAAAGTGACCCGCATTGCCATCTCCTGATGGCATCTGATTTGCATATATTTTCAAATACAGCCATTTCCCCATTATCATCACTATGTGTTAAAATTTGTTTAAATATGGGAACTTTCGTGGGTGATCGATTTTCCTTGTTAAAAAAACAAAAACTGCTCTTTAATTTTTTCACCTTACATTTTCCGGAGGAAAACCAAATGTCCAGATTTTTCAAATTCCTTTTCCTTGTCCCTCTTACCATGGTCCTTTTGTCCGCTTTGCCGGCCCAGGCCGCAGAATTCACCTGCGGGACAGACGGAGTGAACAATTCCTGTACCCCTTCAGGCCTGACCAGCCTCATCGGCTCGGCAAGTGAGGATGATATCATCCGCATCGCCTCGGGGACCCATTCCTGGAGTTCAGCCGTGACCCTGAACAAGAACGTGACGATCACGGGTCTAGGCTACTGCCCGGATTGCGGCACAGAGAATCCCACAGGCACCTGGACGTGGCCTGCCCAACTCACCATCGGAAGCAACGGCGCCTTCCGGATCGATTCTTCGGACAGGACAGGTCTTGCAAGGATCACCGGGCTTTACATCAACGGTCATGGTCCGAACCACAGTTATTCGGGTGGTGCGGATGCGGCGATCATCGTCGTGAGGACCAACAACCTCGCTCCCTATCGGGTTGACAATATCAGGTTCAACGTGACAGACAGCGGCAGCTTCACCTGCATCAGGCACAACACCTGCAACAGTTACGGGGTCTGGGATCATATTTACATGTATTCCGACATTACCGGTATTACGTCCGACTTCGCGGAGATCAATGGCTATACAGGCGACAACGGAGACACGGACTGGACCAGGTCAGCGAACTGGGGAGGGCCTAACAACACCTATGTCGAAGACACAACAATCTATTTCGAAAACCCCAACCCCGGAAGTCCCGCGATCTGTTTCGACCAGCAGGGCGGCGGGAGAACCGTTGTCAGGAACAGCTACCTCCGCAACTGCCAGTCGGGCAACCACGGCACGGAGTCCGGGTGGCCTCAGAGGAGCGGCGTCACGAATGAATACTACAACAATACCTTTGAGTGGACCTACCTCGCCGACAAACTGCACACCGCCTTCCTGTGGAGAGGCGGGTCTTTGTATTTCCACAACAACGTGGTGAAAAACTTCCAGGCGATGGTCAAGGGGTCCGTCTATCGGGTGAGCAACAGTTACGGTTGCGGAACCTGTGGAAGTGCCAACTGTGAAGATATCGACGGAATGTTCGGTTCCCCATACCCGCAGGGATATCCCTGCATTGATCAGCAGGGCCGGGGAGCCGCTGCCGGGGTGGGCTTGTATAATACGCAACCCCAGGCCGCGGAAAAGTCGCACATCTGGAATAACACCCTGGTCAACGTCGATCAGGCCCTCAATCTCCAGGGCACCTACATTGCCGAGGGAAGAGATTACGAATACTCGACCGACAATTCGGCTGCCCCGGTGGGGTATTCACCCCTGGTTTACCCCCACCCGCTTTGGGTGTCTGACCTGACGGTCCCTGGTTCTCCCCGCAGCTTCCAGATCCTGGGCGAACCCTGAAACGAAGCGCTCCTCGCCCCGTCCCCTGGGGACGGGGGGAGGAATCCCGATCCACGAAGAAGATTCACGACCTGGCCCAGGGCATGGGTTCCATGGGATCGAAATGGCTTTTGATCCTGGTAGTTGAGCCTGTTTCCAGAGCATTGTGAATGGCGAGGACGACCTCCGTGGTGTGAAGACAATATTCAGGTGAGAGACGCGAGGCCCGTTTCTCCTTGACGGCAGACGCCAACTCGGCAATACCAAGGCAAAAATCTACTCTCCTCCTCAGGTGCCGCAGTTTCGCCCGGATGAAAGAACCCGGGGGCCCGACGGCAAGCCTCCGGAGCCTTATGCTCAGAGGCTTGGAAGGAGGCAGGACCATCGGGTATTTTTTCTTCCGGGATTTTATGGTCTTGCCCATGAAGGAAATGTTCTCCTTCGTGTAGACGGGACATCGGGGCTGCCAGACGTTGTCCGTGCACAACACGCCCTTATCTCCAAAAATTCTGAGGGAATGGTCGGCATCAGCGAGCCAGCTGCAGGTGAGTCTGGCCAATACGCCGGATTTGAACTTTATGGATGCCACGGTAAAGTCCGGCGGGTTTATTTCAAGGGACTCACCGGGCAGTTTGTCGGGAACCTGAAGTGAGGCAATCGCGGTCACCGAATCGACCGGACCGAAAATCGCAACAAGCCATGTGAGGTGGTAGCCGGCGTGTTCTACAGTGCACCCAACTTCCATCTCGTCCTTGTAAGGCCAAGGCACTCCAATTTCGTTCAGCCACTCCCTGTAAGGCAGGCGATGCAGCATTCCTCCATCCATCTCGGCATAAACCAGGCGCACCTTCCCGATCAGGTTCTCTCTCAGGGCTTTCCAGACGGTCTGCGCCGTTTCGCCAAGTATCCTGGAAGGGGCGCAGGAAATGTGAACCCCATTAGCCTTCGCAAGCTTTACCAGTTCTTCGGCTTCCGGAACCGTCATCGCAAGAGGTTTTTCGGAGTACACATGCTTTCCCGCCATAATGCAGGCCCTGGAAACCACGAAATGGCTTCTCGGGTTTGTCAGGTTGACTACCAGATCCACAGTCGGATCCTCGAGAAGTTCATCCATGGAATTGTACATTTTTGTCCTGTAATATTCAGAAAATCTGAGCGCACGGTCACTTCTGATGTCCATAACCCCCGCCATCTGCAGGTCCGGATGCAGGTGCAGGGTGTTCATGTAGTAGGTTGATACGTTTCCACATCCGATGAAGGCAAGACGCATCGCATTCCCTCCGTTTATAAGAGAGTGATTCTCTCACCCGACAATTTTAACCTGCTCCAGCATTCAGCCCGCATTTCTGCAGGATTCGAAATACCGCCTCATGCCCTCTTCAAAAGACACACGCTGTTTCCAGCCCAGTTCCATCTTGATCTTCTCGTTGGAGTACAAGTGCCCTTTCCAGTCATCGGACCACCTGTAAAGATTAAAGGTCGGAGAAAGCCTTCCGCCCGTTATTCTGGAGGTAAAACCCCAGAACGCGCACAAAAGATAGCTCGCAAATTTTGGGATATTAACGGATTTCATCCGTGTCACGTTGTTCATATACAAACTCAGAAATTCATTGCTTCTTGGCGGATCGTCGTCAACAATATTGAAAACACGCCCTTCAATCCCCTCCCGGAGCCCGGAGAGGACAATCGCGTCGGCACAGTTGTCAACATAAACAAGAGGGATTCTGTTCGAGCCCCCCATGTGAAGGAAGAATCCACCTTTCGAAAGACCAACCCTTCCTGAAATTTCCGTCTTCCCTGGCCCATAGACGAATCCGGGCCTCACAATGACATAGGTTATCCCGTATTTATCGTGGTACTCACGGACCAGCTCCTCCTGAAGGACCTTCCCGCAGCAGTACGCTTCTCCTTTCAACCCGGGTTTTTGGTATACCCCGCAGCTCTCATCAAGCACGGCCCCCCCCGGCAGATTCCGGGTCGAGTAGACAGTGAAGGAACTGACGTTAACGAACCTTTTTATCCGCTGCTGCTCAGCGGCGGCGTCAAGAACATTCCGCGTCCCTGCGACCGTGCTCCGGTAGATATTCCTGAAGGATTTCCCGAATCCAGCCGCGAGGTGAAATATCAGGGAGGCATCCCTGACAGCTCGTCTGCAGTCCTTTTTTGAAGCCAGATCCCCGGCCAGGATTTCCAGGCTGATGTCGGCGTTTTTTTCGGCAAGCTGTTTTAAAAACCTCAAATCGGAGGTCCGGCGAACAAAACAGCGCAGGTTTTTGAAACCCCCATGAATCAGCCTTTCCGTCACCCTCGACCCGATGAAACCACTCGCACCAGTGATGAGAATGAGTTCCTCCGTGTCTATAATCGGATTCGCCATTCCAAAATTATTGTTCAAGATTTCTTCCCCGCCGGCCTTTCGTCAGGCCCTGGCATATATGCCGGACGTTATTTCAGCGATCCGGTCCCAGGAGTATTTTTCTTTTGCGTAACGATATATCGCCCCTTTGTTTTCCTCCAGATCCAGATAGAGATCGCTGTCAAAGAAGCTGACAATGGCTTCAGCAAGGGCGGCCGGATCCTCAGGCGGGCAAACAAAACCCGTCTTTCCAACATCCACGAAGTCCTTCAAAGAACCGACATCAGAAGCAATCACGGGAAGCCCGTAATTCAGAGACAGGAAGAGGATTCCGCTTTGGAATATGTACCGGTAGGGAAGAATCAGGACATCCGCCGCTGCGAAGTAGGTTTCAATCTCCTCATCTTCAATAAACCTTGCATCCATTTTAAGGCATGCAGATAACGCTTTCTCTTTGATGCTGTCTTCAATTTGACCCCAGTAGGGATTAGCGGCCTTGTTTTTAATGTTTCCGGCAACGACAAGTTTTATCTCAGGGATTTTTCCCCGGACGAGCGGCATTGCTGATATGAGGATGTCAAGCCCCTTGTAGGGAGCGATGAACCCGAAGAACAACAGAACTTTCGAATCCGGCGGCAACCCGAGGGATTCCCTGGCATCACGCTGTTTGACTCCCGTTTTCGGAACCATATTATTAATCCCGTAGGGAACGACGGAAACATGTTCCGGCTTTATCTGGAACCATTCGATCAACTGATCCCTCATCCTTGGTGTGTGAACGATAATCTGGTCGCAGATGTGGTACATGGCCTTGAGGGTAATCCTGTTGTATAGGGAATTCCCTCCGTCCCTTTCCCTTGCGTCAACATTGTGGGCCGTAAACACGATTTTTTTACCCAAGGCTTTGTAGAAAACATTCAGGACGATCCGGTCGAAAAAGAGAAACTTGTTGAGCCACTGGATGTGGAAAACCCGGCTTTTTGTTTTAATAGCGTAGCGGATCAGCCTGGTGTAGAATTTCATGATCCTCAAAAATTTCCTGCCAAGGGAGGCGGACGGATTCTGGTCGCCCCGCAAATTGAAGAACGTCACGCGAGGGTCTTTGACAACTTCCGATCTTGCCATCGCGTTGTTGCCGATGACTTCCACTTCCAGGCCGTTGTTAACCAACCCCTGCAGGAGCCCAAGCTCATAATAAATGTCCCCGCCCTGCCCGCCAAGGATAAGGCTAGACTTCATAATTAACCTCCAGAAAATCCCTTTTGAATCCGAGTCTTTCTCTATTCGCAACCAAGCTAAAACAGGGAGGGTTGAATGACTGAATAATTTTTTTACCTGCCTGAGGAACGCTCACAGTCCCTGCCGTCAATGGCGGAAAATGTAGTTATTACCGGCGTTTGATTTTGTCGTTTCCCGGTTTAAAGAACTTTCATCAGTCCTTAGCCGGGAGCCGCCAGGCCGCACGTAAGTGGAGCACTCTTTTCATAGGGCCTCAAAATGAGGATAAACCCTGAGGGTCCCCCGGCTGATGGCCTCGGCGGACGCAAAGATCCTATGTTCCCTTGCCGGACCGGCCTGGAAGCATGTCCTGCATGAGTCCGAAAAACTCTTTTACCGGCCTAAGACTTCGATAGCTGGCCACAACCAGTACAAGATAGATGATGGAACACAGAGCTGATGCCACGACAATCCTGCTGATGATATTCAGACCGCCGAACATCCCGGAAATCAATCCACTGCTATAGAGAATGTACCAGCTTACAATACCTGCAATGAGAGCCGACATGAAATATTTCCAGATGTTAGAGATCATTGAGGTGACGGAAAGCCGCAAGGGTTGCCCCGCGTACCACAGCCCCGGAAAACATAACACGAAAACGGAAAGCACGTATGCGATTGCTACTCCTGATGCTCCGAAAGGCAAACCCAGAAGAAAAAACAGAACCATGATAACAACCTCAAAAATCCCCCAGCGAAACCACCTGTCGGCCCTGCCCAGTGAAAGGTGAAGCCATCCGTGAGTGCCGTATATCAACATCATTCCGACGCCCGGACCAAAGAATGTAAAAACTTCCCCCGCCTTGTCCCACTGAGGACCCAGCAACAGGCGGATAAAATCTTTTCCGATCAGGGTCAGCACCGCACTCAGAGGCATTCCTAAAAAGGCCATGAAGGAGAGAGACTTCAAATAATATTTTTTGAATTTTTCGACATCGCCTCTAAGCCTGCTCAGGGCGGATACGGCGACACTTGTCAGCGGGTAGGACAGCTGGTTTACCGGCATGACAAACAGGTAATAAGCCCGGTCATAATATCCCAGGGATTGGGCCCCATGTTTCCATCCGATCAGGATTTTATCGATGTTTCGGGAAATGTAGTTGACAGTAAAGTTCCCGTATGTGTTCACCCCGAATTTGATCATTTTCGTCACCCCTGTCCTCATCGCGGGCAGCCCGGGAAGCCACCTGCAAAGGATCCAGGAGAAAAAGAACATTCCCAGAGGAATGGACACCCGTCTCGCCACCAGAGACCAGTATTCCCCTCCCTTGAGGGCCAGCAGGATAGCTATGGCCGTGCTGAGAATGTTGGCTCCGATCTCAACGGCCGCGATCCTGTAAAACTGCATGCTTCTGGTGAGCAGGGCGATATGCTGGGTGGAAAGGGCGTAAAGAAGAAAGTTCGCGGAAATAAATGCCGCGATCGGGACGAGTTTGGGCTCCTTGTAGAACCAGGCGATAACCGGTGAAACCGCGATAAAAAAAATCGCCAGAACCGCGCTTATAGCCATGTGGATCCAGAAAAGAGTACTTATTCTTTTGTGGTTTATCTCATCGCTCTGAACTGTGGCCTCCGTGAAGCCTCTCACCCCGAAATTCTGAAGCAAAATACTGAAAGTAGTGATCATGGTGATAAGTCCAAAATCATCCGGCGTCAGCAGTCGAGCCAGTACTATGGTACCGACCATCTGGATGACATAAACGGAAGCGTTTGAAAATATCGTGGCTCCCGCGCCCCTGACGGCGCTTTTTTTCAGGTCGTTTCTGAGGTGATCGGTGTTGAAGTATCTTTCCGATTTCGATGTCATGTTTTCAGTTCCGCTATCTTTATGTTCCGAGTTCAACCTGTTTGAGATTTCCCCGATACTCCATCGCGATCAGAAGAAACAAAAACCACATCTTGTGAAGCCCCTTGAACGCCGCCTCAGTCTGGCTGTAGAGAAGCATCACGCTCAGGATAGTCATTCTGAATGAGCCGAATTCATAATCCACCTTCATTTGTTTGATGATTTTTCTATAGGTCGAATAAAGAATCCCCAGCACAAGACCCAGGCCTATCCAACCGAGATTCAGATAAATTTCAATAAAACCGTTGTGAGCCTGATTGGGCCTCCACCAGTTTCCCTCCCAGATGTACTCAAGCCTGTCTCCTATCCAGAAAATTTCATATCCGGCCCCCAACAAGGGATTAATTTTTATGGAAAGGAGGTCTTCCCAGAGGGGAATCCTTCCTGTCAATGATGGGTCCCGCCCGAAAAGGGCGATGAGCCCGGGGATCCAGTTCAGCATGGTTTGCAGCATGATCAGTGCAAACACTAAAAAAAAGAAAAAAATTCCGATTCTTTTGGGGTTGTTTCTTATGAATGGCCTCCTGAGGCCGACCATCAGAAGGACTCCGGTTATCAGGCACAGGAGGGACGTCAGACTCGGAGCTTTCAAATACAGCCAGGAGATCATCGCAAGATACGCCATTTGAAGAAAAAGCTCCTCCCCGTCAGACCCCATTCCCTTCCTGTAATTTTTCCAGAAAAGGCTCCAGAAGAAATAAATTCCGAATATCAGGTACAAGGTTCCCAACATATTTTTACTGGTTGCCACCCCGACATATTCCGACTGACCCCAGGGCGTAAAAATTCTTCCGCCTTCAAAATACTTCATCATGATTATAGAACCGGGAATGAGTATGTAAGCCGATTTCCTGATAACAGCCTTTATGCTTTCAATGGGAAACGCTTCGGTCAGGATGACAAGAACCATTACATAGTCTCCGGTCCCTTTGATCCATCTCTTTAGAGACACCATTGGAAGGTCCGACCAGAGAATGCTGATACCGCAGTACAAGACAAAAGCGAAAATTAACCTGTTGTTCTCAATTAACTGCCGCCACTGGACCCGTCTTTTGTAAAGGATAAAGAGTCCGACCGCTATGAGGATCAGAAAGACTGCCCTGTCGGCAGCGCTTCCCTCCAGGTATACATCTGCAGAGGTGCTTACCGGATTGCCGCTCAGCCACTGACTCAAGTTTCTCGATCCAATGATAAGGAACCAGACAAGAGGTATCCAAATCGTAATGGAAACGTCTGCGTTTCTCCTTCCGTCAAAATAAAGAACAAATAGAAGGCAGATAAAATAGATAAAAACCGCAAAAAAGGGATTCATGGGGAAATCTTTTTGTAAGCTACAGGTCTTCCACAAGACTTCGGTATATCAGTTCAACCGTGAGCATCTTGTTGATGACACCTGTATGGTTAGCGTAACCCCGGGTGTGTCCGAGCACCATCTTCCGAAAAATATCCCTGTTCAAAAATGCCCGTCCAGTTGTACGATTGTCCAGCAAGACATCCTTGACATAATCCGAAAGAATATCCCGGTACCATATCCTGTAATACCCAAGCTGGTGCCGCCCGGCCAGCAGCCTCTCCGGATGCAGAAATGAAAAGTGTTTTTCCATCCTGGCTGCCCAATGGGGAATCCCGACCAGGAAGTAGTATTCCGATTTCTCAAAAAAATAAAAATACAGCCTTGCCAGTTTGGAAAAAGGAAACCTCCATTTTCCCGCTGTCCCCCGGTCCGTCATTATCTCAAGCAGGGCGGGGTTCCCATGTTCGATGATGCGGATAATAATATCGAGGGAATCCCGGATACCCGGTGGGGCCTGATACAGGAGTTTCACAAGATCGTTGTCCATATAGGGGCTTCTCAAGGTCAGCTTGGACATCTCCATGGAGAGGCGGCCGTACTCATTCCATGGAATTTCCTTGAATAGGGCAAAGGTCAAATCTTGGACTTTCCGACTTTCCTCAAGTGCCTTTACAGCCTGGTCGTAAAATTCGCGGAAGTCCGGGTCAAAAAACCCCGGCGGGAAAGCGAACGGCTTTCTGAGCATGCTGTTGCTTCTTATTACTTCACTCCCGAACTTGCCTGTCATCCTTATGGGACTGGTCCTTCTAACAAGCTCATTGAAATACCCGTCATAAGATCCATTCACATTGAGACAACCATCTGAAACGTAAACTGTATTCCTCGCGTGATCGGCAAAATCGGAGAGAAAACTCCTGTCAAGCCTCAGAACCTCATGGGGCTGACCGCAGACCCTGGCAATTTTTCGACCGATTTTCGCATCAAGGGTCTCCCGATCGATTCCACTGAAAGTATGGCATGGGAGTTCTCCGGGTGCGACATCCAGGCACGCCATGATGGCCCGGGTGTCCAATCCGGAGCTCATTGCCATCGCGATGGGGCTTCTGGAACGGAAGTACCTGGGTAAAACATCCGAGAATGTCTCTGCCAGACGATTTAAAAAAACCTCTTTCTCCAATACCGGCCTGTTTTCCCAGTCGCCGGGTTTGAAATATCGCCCCTTCTCGAGTCTGTTGTTCTGGCGAAATGTCCACCTGGAACCTCCCGGCAGGAGAAAAATCCCCGGGAAGAACGTCCTGTCATTCAGGACACAGTCCCACGCGAAGAATTGAGCCATGCTTTCAGGGTCAACTTTCCGCAGTTCCGGGCGAATCCTTAGAAGAGCCTTCGCCTCGGAGGAGAAGATGAAATCGCGCTCACCCTCGTGGTAATAGACCCTGCCCATGCCATACCGGTCGTTGAACAGGAAAACCTTGCCTTGCCGAAAATCCACGAGAATCCCGCTGAACCAGCCATTGAGGAGTTTGAAAAATTCCGCAGGGTCATCCTCATAGAGATTCACAAGGTACCGGGCGTTCGTGAGGTCGGCTGTATGGCCTCGGGCCTTGAGTTTGTGGACAACAGCATCCCCTGCGAAGTCTTCGCCGGAAAAAACCAGCAGAAGATCCTTTTTCCCGTTCATTACAGGCATACAGTCCGAAAAGGAGCCCCTGTGGCAGACCCATCCGACATAGAGACCCAGTTTCTCTTCAGCGTACGTTCCGACGCGGTACCCTGGATCGTGGGTCATGGCACCAATCATCAGACTGAGGTCACGGATATTCTTTTCCGGCTTGTCCTTGCTGAAGATTCCGGTAATTCCTGGCATAGGTTTTTTTCCAGAAAATGTGTTTTTCAGAGGTGGCCGTGATTAAAAGGGCTCAATCCTTTTTCGCCACCTTCTCATAATATTGGTTTCTCAATTTTCTCAACCGGTTCTGTAGGTTTTCAGGGATTACATTTTTGATTCCATTATGGAGCTTCAAGGACAACGCAAGCCTGCCTTTGAGGGTCAGGGGCACATAATACCGGGGGACATCGAAGCGTTCAAATCCATTGCTCCTCTTGAATGCGCCCAGTGTGCGCTCGTCCCAGTAAGCGTACTGAAGGTAAGGTATCTTCTTCTCCTCGCAGATCCTGACCGCTTCGGCCAAAAGGGCATTGTTGGTTGACTTGTCCCGGTGCTCGATCTTCGAGATGATCTGGCCGAGAACCGCAAATTCGCCCGCGTATCCCAACATGATGAAACCGATGAGCTTTTCCTCGAAGTAGGCCCCTATAAGGCTCTCGCGGAAAAGGAACCTCGAGAACTCCCTTTTGACCGTTTCGAAATCCTTGCCATAATGCCAGAAAGGCCTTCCCTGCCGAACAGGCGTTTCATTGAATATCTCTACCATTCCCATGACAAAGTCGTCATCGAATTCCGGATGCTTGATAACAACGCCCCTTTTCCCGGCTTTCCGGGCATGGTTGCGGGCCTTGAACTTGAGCTGATTGTTCCACCATTGGTCAAAGGTCGTGACGGGCAGGATCGCCCAGCCTTCAGGCTCCCGGTAATAAGAATATCGAGGTTCCCCGTGGGGCACCCGCTGCACAAAGGTGAAAAAGTCAGGCCTCGGCGACAATCCCTTAAGGGCATCAATGACGGCTTCGGGGTCGTCAACGTCCGTGTACCACTCATCATACACCCATGCCCGCCTCAAAAAACCTCCCGAAAGGACGACGACGACATCTCCCACGTGGACCGAGTCGACTTCAACATCCTTTCCCCGGACACCTATGGTCATTTTTTCAACCTTCATGATGTCCACCTTTCTTTCGGAAAATGGTTCTCGTCATCTCAGACCGGTATGCTCCCCTTTTTCCTCTGACTGATTCTGGCGCTTCCTGAAGAAACGGCTCAGGCTCAATTCCCTGAGCCGCTTCATCTGCTCCCCCCTGTAAAATTTCTGGAGTTCGGGCGAAACAGCCTTTCTCATTCCGGAGACCCAGGCCCAGGCATACCCTCCCAAAATGGCCATTCCGCCGATTACATAAGGTTTTTTCGTCATCTGAAAGGTACCCCTGAAAACCTGCCACAGCGGGTGGCTCCCAAGGAAGTAGTCCTTCTTGCCATAATGAAACCTGGCTCCCAGGACGCTGGTTCCTTCGGTGCCCATCCGCCGCAAGTGATGGAACACGCGGTCGGGAAAGGAGCGGGTCTTCCAACCCTTCATTCTGGCGGTCGTGACCGCGATCCAGTCGATGCCGCCATGGGGGTATGGCACATAGCCCCCGATCTCTTCGAAGCAGGCCTTTCGAAACATCTGGACCTGGCCATTGACGTGGTTTTCGCTGATGTAGCTGTCCCGGAAGGAATGAAAATCCCCCTCGATGTAATCGGTCCCCGCAACGCCAAGCTCCGGATCCTCCTCAAATTTTTTCAGAAGACACTCCATGTAATCAGATCCGAAGGAGACGTCGGCATCCAGGTTCCCGATGACGTCATAATTGACCCCTTTCAGCCTCCCGCAGCCCTCATTGAAGGCGTGGGCTTTCCCGGAGAAGGAACGGTCCGCCCGCTCGGGCCTCACAAGAAGTTCGATCCAAGGGTGATCCGAAAGGCTCTCCCTGACGATAGCCTCCGTCCGGTCCGTTGAACCATCGCTGACAACGACCCATTTTTCGGGAAGAACAGTCTGGCTGACAACCGAACTGATGGTCTCCCCGATGTAGGCCTCCTCGTTCCGGGCGGTTGTGACAAGGACATATTTCATGGTTTTCATCTCAGGAACTCGCATCCGGAAAATTCTTTCCGGAACAGAATTGACAGCCTCAGGAAGAACCTGCAGAGCCAGCAGAGAAAAGGGAGATTATATTCCGTCTGGGAAATCTGAACCCCGTTTTCCGGGACGGCCATGAAAAAGGTGGCAAGGTCGGCAGACATTCCTTTTCCACCATATACTTTTAATTTTCTGCCTGCCCCAGGACACCTTATCGGCTCCTTCCGTCATGCTTCATTGCGGCGGTGCGACGCCGCTTCTCATCCATTCCTCGAAAAGGACTAGGCTGAAAAGGATCTTGTGGTAGTCGTGGCGGCCCGAGAGATGATCACGAAGCAGACTTCCCACAACTTCCGGCCTGAGATATCGGTACATGCACGACTGTTCATCAGAAAGGTACTCCCCCATCTTCCCGTCAGCGGATCCCCGGAACCAGTCATCGACGACGTTGACGGCAAAACCCCGCTTTTTCCGCCTCAGGTATTCGTCGGGAAGATAGGAATGGCAGACTTTCCGGTGCAGCCACTTTCTCCGGCCCATGCGGACCTTCATGTTCTGCGGCAGACGCTGGACGAATTCCACGACTTCCCGGTCCAGATAGGGGACGCGGACCTCCAGGCTGTGGGCCATGGACAGCTTGTCCGCGTACATGAGGAGTTCGTCGGGCAGGGAGGAACGCAGTTCCAGAAGCTGAAAATCTCCCAGTTCATCGGTCCCTCCCATAAAACTTTCCAACCCGTCCCAGCACTGGAGGATTTTCCGGTCCATGTCAGGCGGAAGGAGATCGTTCCTGAAAAGGGAGTCTACCACCCCGCCGGGGACAATGGAGAAAACATTCCGAAAACGTTCCAGTGCCCCCTCCGTGCCAAGGGACTCCACGCCCCGTTTCAGCGTTTCATTCCTTGGGAGAGACATCACCAGGCGGCTGACCGGGCCCGAGAGCCATCGGGGCATTCCCCTCCAGCAGGCCCCATACCGGATACCCACGTGCCGTGGGTAGCCCCCGAACAGTTCATCGGGCCCTTGTCCGATAAGCGCAACCTTGACGTCCTCGCGAGCCCTCTTGCAGACGAAATACATCGGCACGATAGAGGAAGCGGCGATAGGCTCCTCGAGGAAGCGAACGATACCGGGCAATTCCTCCTCGAAGGTCTTGCGGTCGATCCTGACGGAAGTGTGGTCGGAATGGAAATGCTCAGCGGTACGCGCCGCGTCTTCCAGTTCATCGTCGCGATAGCTTGTGCCGTAGCCGATGGTGAAGGTCTTCCAGTGGTGCCCGGACAGGTTCATTAAAGCCAGCAGCATTCCGGAATCGATTCCCCCGCTGAGGAGGAGCCCGACGGGGACGTCGCTGAGCAGATGCCGTTTGACGGCTTTCCTGTAAAGCTCGAGCAGCTCCCCGGAGGCCTCATCGTCCCTCGGCAGGGGGTCCGACATCTCGGGACGGAACCGGTACCACCGCTCCACCTTGTAGCTTTTTCCCTCGGCGACAAGCATTGTGCCCGGGGCAAGTTTCCGAACGCCGCTGTGGATGGTTAGGGGTGAGGGTGTATACCGGTACCGCAGAAAGAGGTTGAGTGCCGTGGGGTCCAGACCCGGAGCGGCCCCATCGGATGCCGTTATCGCCCTTATCTCCGAACCGAAAGTCAGTCCGTCACTGTCCAGCCGGTAGTAGACCAGCTTGATCCCCATGGGATCCCGGGCCAGGACCAGGCGCCGCTCCTTCTCATCCCAGATCCCCAGGCCGAACATTCCGTTCAGCCTCTGGAAGAGTCCCGTCCCCCAGCATCTGTACCCGTGTATGAGGACCTCCGTGTCCGAGCGGGTGCGGAAAGCGAACCCGAGGCCCTCCAGATCCCTTCTCAATTCGGGGAAGTTGTAGATCTCCCCATTGAAAACGACCCAGATCCTTCCTTCCTCATCGGACATGGGCTGGTGACCTCCATCCAGGTCGATAATCGAGAGCCGACGGAAACCCAACCCCAGTGAACCCGCAAAATGATACCCCTCGTCGTCCGGACCCCTGTGGATCAGCGAGTCCGTCATTCGACGGAGGATCCCTTCATCAGCGGGCCTTCCTGTCCGAAAGTGGAATTGACCGCAGATGCCGCACATTCCTTTATTCCCCGGCCTTTGGCAGACCATCTCCGCCGCGGCCCGACAGCCAGAATGCCATACTTCGAAACATTTGCGACTGGGCCCACCGGTGCATGGGCACGTTGTCCCATCCCAGCATGAGGCGACGGGATCGGAAGGATCCATCCTGCTTGACCCACCGATTCAGAAGGTCGTCCACGGTCCTTGCTGCTGCCCGGTCCAGGCCGGGGAAACGCCCCTCAAGGAGTCCGGCGACGTTCAGGGCTTCGGCGTAATCGTAGAGCTCATTCCGGTAAACCGTTAGCCGCGGGGCGCGGGAGTAGGGTTTCGGCAACCCATCTTCGTCGAAGAGGTTCCCCAGGTAATATTCCACGCCGCGGTCGATGGCGGTCCGGCATCCTTCATGTCCTTTAAGCCTTTCAATCTTCGCGAGGGCCTTGAGGACGAAGCAGGTGTGGTAGTGGTCGACGAAATCGCGCACGCTGTCCATCGCGTAAAACCACGAACCGTCGGCCTGCTGATTCTCGAGGACGAAATTGAGGTTCCTGCGGCCGATGGTCCAGTAGCGTTCCTCCCTGAAGCGGACCGAAGCGTCGGCCAGAAGGGCAGCACGGTAGGCGCTTGCGTTGATCACACCATTCCCGTCGATGGGGGAGTAGGAGCATGTGGCCGATTCGGGACCGGTTTCGATGTCCAGAAAATCGTCGGCAATGTGATCGGCAACGGATCTCAGAATTTTCTCCCACTCCTCTCTTCCGTCGATCCCGTGGACCTGGGCAAAGGCTTCATAGGCATAGGGAGTGACCGTCACCAGCGGCCTTCCAGCGGGAACCGTCCCCCCTCTCGTCTCCCAGTCAAAGGGGTAACCCCAGCAGAAGTGCTCCCACCCGGGGCTCCTTGTCTCCTTGAGGACCTCGAGGAAATGGACGGAACGTCGATAATGCTCCTCCAGGCCCGTCATCCGGTGCAGGAACGCAAAACCCATGGCATAGTGGGCGTCGGCGATGGCGAACCTCTGTTTCTTCCAGAAAAGCCTCCTGGCCTGGGGCAGGAAAGCCTCGCTGAAGATCATCGGGGAAACCGCCAGGATCCCTGGAATCCTGTTTTTGTAGTAGAGCGCCTTCGCCCGCCTCCCCAGGGGACCTGCAAAATAACTCTGGTGATCCCAGGAAGTTTCCCCGTATCTGTCGAGCCAGGAAACGAATTTCTCAATGCTTCTCCGGGTGCGGTCAACCAGTTCCGGCATATTTTTCTCGTCACTCATCTCGGTCAGTCCTCACTGTAAGCGGGGGACCGGGGACGGCCCCCGAATGTGGGGTTATCATTTCCACAGGTAAAACAGCCGGTTTAACCCTGGAATTCCCGGATCGCATTACAGACGTACACGATCTGGTCTTCCGTCAGTTCAGGGAACATCGGGAGGGAAAGGATTTCCTGCGAGGCACGGGTGGCCTCCGGAAAGTCGTCCCCGCTGTGGCCCAGATGTCTGTAGGCCTTGAGATTCGGAAGGGTTATGGGGTAATGGATACCCGTTCCGATCCCCCTGGATTTCAGGTGCTCCTGAAGGGAGGAACGCTTCTGGCTGTCCACCCTCACCACATAGAGATGATAAACCGCCCTCACACCATCCATCTCCTCGGGAGTCACCAACCCGGAGTCCCGGAGATGCTCCTTATAGAGGCGGGCGTTAGAGCGCCTTTTCTCGCACCATTCCTCGAGGTGAAGGAGCTTTGTGGAGAGGATGGCCGCCTGGAGACTGTCTAAGCGGCTGTTGACCCCTTCGAACTCGTGGTCGTATTTGGCAACCCGGCCGTGGTTGGCGAACATGCGTGCCTTCAGGGCGGTCTGTTCGTCATCGGTGACAATAGCCCCCCCGTCCCCGTAAGCCCCCAGATTCTTGCCGGGGTAGAAAGAAAAACACGCCGCATCCCCCAGAGTGCCGACCTTTTTCCCGTGGTAGAGAGCACCATGGGCCTGCGCGGCATCTTCAATGACCTTTAATCCGTGTCTTTTTGCGATTTCCCTGACGGAATTCATTTCGGCCGGGTGGCCGTAGAGATGAACAGGGATTATTGCCCTGGTCCTGGAAGTGATCTTTTCTTCCAGCTTCGAAACGTCAAGATTGAAGGTGGAAGGATCGATATCGACAAAGACGACACGGGCTCCTGCCATAGTGACAGCTTCGGATGTGGCAATAAAACTGTTGGCGGCGGTGATCACTTCATCTCCGGCTCCGACCCCCAGGGATTTCAGGACAATGAAAATGGCGTCGGTTCCATTGCCCACACCCACGCAGTGTTTCGCTGTGCAGAACTCGGCGAAGGATTTCTCAAACCCTTCGAGGAACCGCCCCCCGACGAAAGCGGTTTCCTCCAGGACCTGGCTGATGGCCCGGTCAATTTCTGTCCGAATCGAAGCATATTGGCTTTTAAGATCGACAAAAGGGACGTTCATTTTTCTCTCCATCAATAGGGAAGGTCCTTCAGCAGTTTAATTACCCTTGCCGGGTTGCCGACGACCACCGCCCTCTCCGGCACGTCTTTCGTCACGACTGAACCGGCCCCAACAAGGGCATTTTCCCCAATTGAAACTCCGGGAAGGATGGTGGCATTAGCCCCGATCTTGGCCCCCCGCCCGATGATCGGCCCCTCCAGGGCCTCCTTGACTCCCGGTGAAAGGGGGTACTTTGCGTTTGTGATGACCACATTGGGACCAATCCAGGCGTTGTCTTCGATAACGGTGTACTCAGGGATGAAAGCCTGGGTGTGGATCCGGACCCCGTTCCCGATCCTCACGTGGTGTTCGATGACCGAAAGGGTGCCGACGCTGACGTTGTTGCCGATCTCATTCAGTTCGCGGATGTTGACCTTGTTGCCCGTCTGGAAACCGCTACCGATCCGGTTTCCTGCATAGATCACCGTATGGGAGCGGATCAGGCCTCCCTCTCCGATGATCGTGGGAAGGTCGCCGTCCTTTTTTCCCCTCGGAGGGCTCCCGATCACACAGAAGTCTTCAATGACGGTCCCTTCCCCAAGGGTTACACCCTGAAATATCCTCGATTCCATGATCGTGCCTCAATTCGGTTGGAGTTTCTGATAAAGATCGAAAAGATCCTGTTTATGAGTGTTCCAGCCGTACTTTTCAAGAAAGCGTTTCGCGTTTTGCGCCATGGCACAGCTTTTTTCCCTGTTGCTGTAGGCCTCATGGATGGTTTCAACGAGGGACTCCAGGTTGTCCGGATCGAAGAAATGGACCATTTCGTCCGAAAAGTAGTGCTCGATGGTGCGCAGCCTGGCCGTCACCACGGGGAGACCAAGAGCGGTGCATTCCATCAGCTTAACGGGAAGCATCAGTTCCGAAGCGGGATTCCTCACGTTGGTGACGATCTCCAGATCCATCCCCTTCAGAAAGGTGATCATGTCTTCCAGGGTCAGCATTCCCGGGAAAAAGACATAGCCGGTCGCATCGAGTTCCTTTACGAGATCCCTGCAGTTCTCCAGGTCGTCGCCGTACCCCAGGATATGCAGTTCAATCCCCGGTATCCGGGCTCTCAGGCCCGCCACCGCCCGGATAGCCTGGTCCACCCCGTGCCGCCTGGCAATTGTGCCATGGTAAACCGTGCGGAAGGGGTTGCCGGGTTTCCGGCTGCACACACTTGTCCCATAATCGAAAAGCCTGTCGTCGGGGACATTCATCACCACGGTAATTTTTTTCTTCGGGATCCCCCGGCTGACAAGGACATCCGCCTGCGGCTCATTAACGGCAATGACGGCATCGGCAAGGGAGGCGCACACCGATTCTTCGAGCTTCAGGATCCTCTGCAGAATGCTTTTTCTGTCTTCCCGGAATTTGGCCGCATAGGTTTCCAGCATGGTGTCGTGGATGTCGAGGATGATCTTCCCGCGGCCCAGCCTGACGGGAAGGGCACCGAAGATAAGAAAGTTCGGCATGTTGTGGACATGGACCACGTCGAGCTTCCCTCTGACAAGGCTCGATAAACACACCTGGAATGAAAGGACCGTGAACGCCAGGTAGGAGAGAAAGTAGTTGACAAGGCTGCCCCCCTGATATTTCGGCAGTCTGGACTCGCGGATCGTGACACCCCCCTGCTGGTAGGTCCTGGCCTTTTTCCCCTCCTTCGGGGCAAAAAGGGTCACGCTGGTTTCCTTCTGGCTTGCAAGTGTTTCAGCTTCCCTCCTGATGCGGGCGTCGCTGGAATATCCGGTGTAGGCAATCATCAGAATGTGGTTCATAAAATCCTCTCCTCAGGGGTTTTCCCTCTTCAACGCTGCCTGTGCCTTGGACTCTCCAGCTCCCTCGAGGAGCAGGTCGTCAAAAAGAAGCGGCAAATCCCCCTTGATTCCTGACGCCAGATCCGCTCCCGGCCTGTAACGCCTCAGGAACGGCTTCGGAAGTCCTTCTTTTCCGGTGTGGCGGACCCGGATATCGGTCTGGCCATCGACCCGATCAAGGTGCTCAAAACGGATGCGGCGCCTCATGCGAAACCACTCCACTCCATCGGCACAGGTCGCGAACCATGGTCCCCGCGACTTGAGAATCGCGAGGAGATCCAGGTAGAACCCTTCCCAGTTTCTCTCGGGCGCGAGACTCCTCTGGTGCCAGTTCACCGTGAACACGCCGCCCCGATCCTGAATTTCGTCGACCAGAGCGATGCAACGGGCGGCGCCCTCCTTTTTGGAAAGCGCCATCCGTTTTCTGTAAAACATCGCCGTGTCCTGGACAATCAGGGGCAGCTCCAGAACACGGCTGTCGGCGGACATCCGGTGTACCTGGGCCGTTCCGGAGCGGAAACCTATGGAATCGTTGTATCCGACGCTCGAGTCATAATCAAAACCCGCTTTCTCAAGAACGGCCGGGGTGTCATGGTCCCGATAAAGCCAGTGCATCCTGGTCCCGACTTTTCCCTCTCCGACGATAGACCGTATGACGCTGGATTCCCTGCGCCCTTTTTCCGCATCGCACCAGGCGTCCAGCCCGTGGAGGCCGATCTCGTGGCCTTCATTCCTCAGGTCCCTTAACTGTTTCGAATAGTCGCGGACATCGTAGCGCGCCGCCCGCCACCCGGGCAGGCTGGGATAGGTCATCCCGGCCGGTATCTTTTCCCCGGGTTCGTCCCGGTAGGGAATCATGAAAAAGGTCGATGCCAGCCCTTTCTCGAGTTCGGAATACCGGGCCAGTTTATCCCAGATGTCCTTTTTCAGTCCCGTGGCGAAAAGAGGGAGCTGAAGGACAGCTGAGATGTTTCGGAGGTACTCCCGAAAGGAGGGCCTCCCGCCCATGTGCCCGAAAAAAAACGGCAGGAGGGCACGTGTGAGAAATCCAACAATGGTCCGATCGAACAGGTGGTGGCGAATCCCGAGGAAGTCCACATCGTGGGAAAGGCAGACCGTGAAGGCATGACCCCGCGGCCGGGGGGGGATTTCGATCAGGGGGACACCCGCCGCGACAATCCAGGAACGAAGGAGTTGGATGTGTTCGTCGAGGGTGGGGCGGTGGGCGTATTTGGAAGGCTGGCCTTCTACGAGAAGATACCTGATTTCCTCAAAAAGGTCCCAGCCAACTCTGATCACGGTTCGATCCGGAAATCTCGCCGCACATATATGGTCGGTCGCGGCAAGAACGACAGCGCGGCTGCCGGGAGGCGGGGACACAGAGGCCCGCCCGTAGAACAGGTGAGGGTGTTCGCGGGACTTGAAAGGGGCACCCGACCGGGGATGGGGCTTGACCTGTATCCCGCGGCTGCGATCGAAGGCCGTTTCCTGAACACCGAAAACGATGGCGAGATCCGGCCCCTCCGGCACCGCGGCGGCACCACAGACAAGGAGCACGGAACCTCCGGCTCCGTCCTCCCGCAAGGTCCAGGGCGTCTTGAACAGCTCGAAGAACTCTTCGGCGTAAGGTTTTGCGGCTTCGCTGCAGACGACCGAAATCATATCTGTTCCCTTAACATCCGGGGGCGGGATCAGAGGAAGAAAAGACGGCGGCACACTCCCCGCTCAATTGGACGGTTTGGCCGGTGCCGGAAGGGCCGGACCTACCGACACGAAGGAGGTAACGGGGGACAGGTCGATAACGAGCAGGTCCTGGATCCGAAAATGCCCCTCAACTGTTTTTCCATCCTGAAGTATCCGGGGTTTTCCGACATCCGGCCAGGGCAGTACTACTGTCAGGGGATGATCGAAAAGGACAGGGTCGGTGCCGACGACAAGCCTGAAAACTACATGATCCCCTTGGCGGCGGATCTCTTCCAGGGCTGCGGCTTCATATTCCCGACGGTATTTCAGAATATCGCCAAGGGGGGCGATCCAAACTTTTTCAGAGCGATCCTTCAGAAGATGAAGGAAAGCGAGGAATTTTTCCTTCGGAAATGCAAGATCCTTTCCCCTTATCAGGCGGCGGACATGATCGCGGATGGACGGGGCCCCAACACCGTGAAAGGTAAAGGCCTGGTGCCGCCTTTCCAGGATAGCCTTGTCAACATACCCGACAAGCTGGTCGGGGGTGAGATCACCCGTTACGTTGACGTAAGGATGACTGCCGTCGTAAAGATCGATCATATCGAAGTATCCAGGAAGGCTCCGGTACGCCCGGTCGGATTCGCTCCACCTTTTCCCTCCCCAGAGCTTCCCCCCCCCGCTTGCGAAAAGGAGCAGGCGATGGGGTTTTTCCCCGGTCTCCCTCAGAATCCTTGCGGCTTCGCCGATCTCATAGTCCGCCTCGGCAAGGCTACTGGCGCCCCGGTGATTCATCGTGTGATTTCCCAGCTCGTGCCCCATGGCAGGGACTTTCTCAAACCACTCCTCCCGGCGCTTCACAATACTCCTGCGTCCGGGGCTGACCATGAAAGTGCCCCTGATCCCCAATCTGTTCATGGCCGGGACAGCGATATCCAGGTGGGACTCCAGGTTGTCATCGAACCGGAGGCTGACCGCCGCAGCCCTCCCCCCGTACCAGGGGGCTATACGAGGCAGGTCGCTGCCTGCAGGAGTGCCGGAGGACCCGGACCGTGGTACTGCGAGCATCGTCATCAGTGCGAGGAAGGCCAGAAAGAATGTGCGCATGGGGAAATCAGGGGAACTGCCTCACGATAAAAGGCCCTACCTTCCCGGCGAGGGACAACGGAATTCTCTTCCAGAAGGTCCCTACAAGTTTTCTTTTCCAGTTCCTCTTCTGTGAGAATTCCGTCACGCCGCCGGTATCGGGGTAATATTGGTAATGGTAAGGGTATCTGGTACCGCCCCAACCCAGCCGGAAGGCGTCCACGTCGTCGGTTAAGGGGATCCTGCCTGAGTGGCAGATTCGAAAACCCCTCTTCGAATATTCTTTCATCAACTCCCAATAGAGCCGGTAAACGGGGAGCTGATCCTGCTCCGCATTTCCGGAGGCGCTCGTGAAGGGGAAGGAGATGGTATCCCTGAACTCCTTGACCATGGTAGCTGCCAGAGGGCGGCCGTTTCTTTTGAGAACTGCGATCCGGTACATCCCAAGGGTCTCGAGATCCCTGATCCAGCCTTTCCCCGCGCAGGGGACCCCCTTTCTCCGGTGATGGCGCAGCATGAATCGATAAAAACCCGAGTGATCGGAAGAAGGGTACTCCAGGGTAAGATCCTCCCCGGACACCTTTTCGATGATCTGCCTGTTGATCTCGCTGATCCGGCCCAGGAGGGCTTCTTCTCCTCCTTCAAGGCTCAGTTCCCTGTTGTAATAGTTGTCGTCGGTCCTGAACTTACCCGGCATCGGTATCTTGTATTGTTTCAGCGTCAACCCGGAGCAGCCGAGCTCCTCACACAGGCTGACCGCCCTGTTCAAGAGCCTGTCCCTAACCTCCTGATCATCGGCGAGGATCCCGCCCGCGACGGCGTGAGCGACGGAAATCAGCCGGTTCTTTCCGGTGAATGTCCTGGCATGGTAAAGGGGCAGGATTCCCAAAATCTCCGCACCATTTAGAACCGCAAGAGGGAAAAACCGGCAGCCATGGTGCTTCTCAACCAGACGGCTCCACTCCCAGAGGTGCCATGCGATCGCATGGGGATTCTCCATTACAAACTGGTCCCAGACCTCCGCATGGTCCTTGTCGAGAATTTTTACTTCCATGTCCTTGCCTACCTTTCAACCAGCATGAGGTTGTCCGATGTCCTTCGCCCGGCTTTTGCCCAGAAGAACAGCGGACTTTCACCCGGTGCTTTCGGTCGCGACAGAGGCCTCATTCACAACCATCTGATATTTGCCGGAAACCTGGGGAAGGATCTCATCCACGGGGGTGATATAAACCTTCATCTGTTGGCCGAAGTTCCCCGAAAGGAATTTTTCCAGCCCTGTTCTCGTCTCCTCATTGTAGCCATCTCCCCTTACGATGCGGACCTCAATCTCATCGTCCTTTTTGTAGACCACCTGGAAGCGGACGATCCTGCCGCTGAGCGCTGGGTTCATAAAGGTCCGGCACCAGAAGTTCGGCGAGATCATGCGGCCGTCCCGCGTCCGGAAAATTTCACCGGTTCTTCCCAGAAGCTCCTCAATCTGCAAGAGGGTCCGACCACAAGCGCATTCCTTCCTGGCCAGGCGCCCCAGGTCACCCATCCGATAGCGCAGGAAGGGCATGACGGTAATATCAAGAGTGGTCACGAGCAGTTCCCCGGCCTGACTGCCGTCCAAAGAGGATCTGTCTTGCTCGATCAGGATATGCTCCTCATTTACATGGAAATTCTTTTCCGGACAGCGCATGGCGATGTGACCCACTTCGCGGGCGCCATAAATGTTTGTGACCTGGCAATCGAAGACCTCTCTCAGGGTCCTCTCCTCGTGCTCATACAGGGGAGCCGCCCAGGTAATGATGAGTTCGGGTCGGACCGGACCGGGATCAAGGTTCTGTTCCCGGAGAAAACCAGCCAGCCCCGCAAGGGCAGAGGTGAACCCCCAAAGGACCCGGGGTTTGAACTCTTTCAGCTTCTCGTAACATACCTGAAAGTCTTCAGGACCGAGATTCACCCCCGGCAGGACGAGCTGGTTCCAGAGACGGCGGCGCATCCTTATGTCGCGCGCCCCAGGCAGATAATCTGTGGAGATCCTGGCCATCCTGCCCTCCCTGGCCCCGGGGTTCAGGCCAAACCAGGATCTCAGGCGGAGTTCATGAGCCCAGTTCAGGGCCGTCCTGCTCCCGTCCTCGTAAAAAGTGGTAGGAGCACCTGTTGATCCGCTGGATGTATTCCTCACGAGCCGATCCTGCCGGAAAGGAGCCATGAATATGGGCGCCCCCGTTGCCCGACCGCTGACGTCCGCGCCCAGGGCCTGCTGCAGGAAACGGCTGTCCACCATGTCATGATGGTAGTCGATGACCTCCTGTCTGGTGATCGCCGGAATGTTCTCAAGATCCTTTAAAGTGCGGATGTCTTCGGGCACCAGGCCCACATCCTTAAACCGTTTCCGGTAAAAGGGAATCCACTGGTATGCGTAAAGAACAAGGTTTTTTAACCTCTCCCTCTGCATTCTGGACATCTGCTCGGGAGAATAGAATTCGGATTTCTTCAAATTTCTGAATGTCGGAAGGATCCCCCTTCGGTTATAAAGGGTGCTGGTCAAAGGAAACGTGACGTTTCCAACCAGGAATTCTTCAAGGCGTCTCATCATTTTTTTCGATTCTCTTGAAAGCCCATGATTTTCTTTTCAAAATACAACGGTAATGAATATCGCCGATCTCCCTGAAACCGACCTTTCTGGAAAGCCTTCTGTTGGCTGTATTTACTGGCAGGGTTCCCCCGTAGAACCTTTTGATACCGCGGTCTTTCAGAATCCGGAAAATTGTGAGCCGGAGGATGCTGGCGAGGCCTCGACCGCGATAATCCCTGCCAACCGTGATCTGTTCGGACCAGGATTCATTTTCCCGAAATTCCCGGGTCATTTTCACAAGCGGCATACGCACTTTCCCGAAGGAAACGAGGTTGAAACCGGCCACCCGGTCGTTCTCAAGAGCAACCAGGCAAATGGAGCCTTCCCGGAGCTTCCCCCTGACCTCGCCTTGAAGCCATTCCTCCATGGCTTCGATCTGCACGATCAACTCATCCTCATCGGGATTCAGGAGCCGTAGTTCAAAACCGCCGGTGTCCAGCTCTCCAGGAATGAACCGGTCGAGCCTGATTCGGTAGATCCGGTAGCGCCTGAATGTCATGACAGGTTCAAGGAAGGCCGAACACGTTTTTCGAAGGGTCACGACAAAACCGTAATCCCGGAAATTGCGGTAAAGCTTTTTTATGGCTTTTGGAGACGGCACGAAAACAACCCTGCAAAGAGAGGTTTATTTCCTTTCCACGTGGCCTTTCCAGCCTGAATTGGGTTCGAACCTCAGGTTGTGCTGCTTAAGGAACTGATCAAAGGTCAAAATCCCTTCGCTGGTATTGACCTCGACCTGGGTCTCATCTCCGTCATAAAGGATCGGCGCCCGACCGTTCAGCCCGTCCCTTCCGCCGAAAGCGTTCCAGATCATGGGGATCCTCCGGACATCGAACCCCATGAGGGATGCGGCCACCAGGTCCATGGCCACGGGATTGTGTGCCGCCATGACCACGCCTGCCGGGACAGGATCGACACCCACCGGGCCGTTTTTCTCCCCGGCGATGAATCCGTCCATCAGGGTGAAGTAGCGCCTCTGCTGCTCCCCGCGGATCCTGCCTTCCCTGTCAGCGAAGAGGACGGCGCGGTTCAGGTCCAGGAGGGTCCTCCACAGGGTATCGTTTCCATACCACATGGCTTCGTAGATGTCGTCCTTGAAAGGCACGACCCTCCTGGTTTCCCAGAGCAGTTTCTTGATGATCGCAATGACGAACTTAACCGGAATGAAGCGGCTGGACTGTATCCGGTCGTGAAGCCAGGTGACGATATCCTTACGCCGGGAGGGGTTGATGTACTGGTCCCCGCCCTGTTCGGGGGCGCCAACCATAAAATGGGGAAGGGTGTCCTTCCATGCAGGAATACCCATGAAATTCTTGATCGCAAGGGTCACCGCAGTCCGCCTGTGGGTTTTTAGTTTGGGGATGTTAATGATGACGTCGCTGTCGAGCACCGACCCGGGGAAAAGATACTCATGCCTGCCGCCTGAGTGGTGTTTATACATGTTCTTGTAGCTGGCTTCTGCCATTCTGAGCTTCCCGGGATCGATGTCCCTGAAGCAGCTCATGTCGCCGAGATCCACGAATCTGTAGCCCCGCGGGTCTTTCTCGACCTTCCGGCGGCCCCATTTGCCATACATGTAGGTTCTGACGCTTCGGACAACCCTCATGTCGAAACACTCAATGGGAATAGGGCACCAGTTGCGGTACCATTCAAGCAGCTTGTCTATCTGCATCGCTTTGTAGGCCTCGTCAAAGTGGCCCACCAGCACCTGGGAATCGCCGATGATGATCCGGCCTTCACCCCTCAACGCTTTGGCGGTGTAATCCAGGACCGGCCGGAGGAATGAGGCGTGAGTGATTATGGAGTGAACGTCGCCGCCTCCGGTGTGGTGGTGACGGACTGTGTTCGGCTTGATGAAAACCGTCATGCCGGGCTCGATGAATTCTCCAAAAGGGTTCCAGTCTTTCGTCCCGAAGCGGTCCCGGTCCAGCCCGGCCTGGTAGAGCACCTGGCGGATGGCCTGGTAGATGCTGTTCCCCTCCTGGACATCGGGGCCTTCGTACTCCGGATAACGTTCCGGCGGGTGAAAGGGAGGCTGATCAAAATATCGGGTGATTCCGCTGAAATTTACTGCGACCCTTTTGTTTTCAAGACTCATATCCGGTTTCCCCTCTTTCAATGTTCTTGTGGGACTTCACATTATCCAGGTAATAACGGGCAAGCTCTCCCGGCAAACAATGATGATACCGTCCCTCATACTTCTCCTTCAGGTAGAGGAGAAAATCCTCATAAATTCCCGAAGGGTATTCATCAACCCCGGGACGGACTCCTTCGAAAGCCATATAATCAGGGTGCACGTTGACAAGGGCCATCCCCCCCTTTTTTGCGATCCAATCCAACTTCTTTTTCCAGATGTCAGGCGTCCTTTCACCCAGGAGGACGTAAGGCGTGAAATCCTGGGGAAGAGTGTAAGGCATCTCCACGAAGGGATGAGCGTTTCCTTTTCTGGAGACAAGAAAGGGGAAAATCGTGGAAACGCCCCCCTGCTGTGGTTCGAACGGGTCAGTATCAAAAGTGGACAGATCATAAAGGATATCGAGTTCCCCTATCCACTCCAGATTGCACAGCATGGAGGGGGAACGGAAGCCTTCGGCGCCCCAATCTGCAAGAAAGCGATTAATTATTTTCGCCCTTTCCTGGAAGATCTCCCGAGAGGAAAACTTTTTTCCATCGTGATAGCATCCGTGGATACCGACTTCGAATCCATTGCGTTTCAGAAAATTTCTAAAATCATCAGGCGTTTGGTATTTTTTCAGAACGAAGTTGAAGGAGGAACGAAACCCCAGACCCATTTCTATTTTGGCAAGGCGCCTGCAGCGCCTTAATCCTCTCTCGCTTTCCACATCGTGGGTAAGGACCAGGGCGAACTGTTTGCCATTCGGCCACCCTTTCCAACCCACGGGAGGGGTTCCGGCAGATTCATCGATGGGCCAGACAGAAGCAAAACGCGGCAAGGCTTTTTTCAGGACCGCCCGCCGAAGGATAATCTGCAATTTCCGGGGGATTACCGGCTTGATCCTGTAATAAAACTTCGTGAAGGCCCGATGGTTCCAGAAATTCGAGTTCATGCCGGATTCCTTGCCTGTTTACCCGATATGCCGATAAAGAAGCCGCCCGATAAGCGTCAGGGCGGACAGGGGCAACCGGGAAAAAATCCTGTTATGGAAACCGAAAACAGGAATTTTTGATGGAACGGGATGGCCATCGGGGAGCAAAAATTTTCGATATTTAAGACCCCTTTCCACCGCTCCCCACCCTCGTTTAAACTGTAGAAGACCCTCCTGTCCGGAATTCGTCCTTCCGAAGTTAAAGGATCCCTTTCCTTCTCCCGAAAACCTTCTTATGGCTTCCCACATGAGAAGGTTGTTGGCTCTCAATTCCTGACAAGTCTTGTCCGAGGCGCCGAACTTATAAAAAGCCTTCCCGTTGAAAGACAGGAATACTCCCGCGGCAACCCAGGCGTTTTCGTACCGGGCGAGCAGAATACGTCCATTTCCCCTCGAAATAATGTTCCTGAGAAGGCTGGAAAAAAACTGTTTCGGCTGCGGTGGAAGCCCGTGGTCCCGTCTCGTTAAAAGATTCAGACGATAGAACTCCTTCAGACCGCTGTCCTGGTTATCCTCGACTATGGTCACCCCGAGCCTGATGGATTTCCGGATGTTGCGCCGGGTGCTGTCGCGCAAGCCAGAAAAAATTGCCTCCTCACCTGGAGAAAGATCAAGTTCGTGGACAAGAAAATTAAAATCCTCCGGATGCCCTTTCACATTTTCTTCCGAGTCCCTGAGTTCGAGGGTTTTCCATCCCCTCAATCCACCCGTTTCAATGAGACATTCCGTTATTTCTTCGTTTGAAATGCTTCCCCCATTTAGGATGGGACAAAAATCGGAAAAAGGGAGTGAAACCCCCCGGCGACCCGTAAGAAAACTTCTTATCTCCATGAGGGGAACAACACCTGTAATCATACCTTGTTTCTGCCACGTTGCATATGTCGGACAATACCCGTATGAATCCTTTAAGGTCTTCGCCCAGCAGGCGGAATGAAAAATGCCCGCATTGGGAAAAGACCTGACCATGTCATCCCAGTCCGGATATGAGATCGGATCAACCAGCTTCATTTTTCCCCATGCCGCATCGCTCACAGCTCAGCGTGATTCCAACAAGAATAAAATTTGCCTTGAGAATTAGAGATGGTAAGGGAACTTACTGAATAATCAAAGAAAAAACTGACGGACCAGATCGCTGAGAGATCGGTTCAAGATGGAAACTTTCTTCCCTTTTTTCTGGAGGTCAGGAGAGGCAATTTTTCGGAACACCGAATCCATGATCTGCCCGGTTATGGCCGGAATGGTTTGAAGGAAGATGAGCAGGTCCATTATGAAGCTGGCCTTCCTGGAGTATCTGGCGTCCAGCCTCATCATCTGACAGAAGGTAAGCCGGTTTTTTCCGGAAACCTGCCACAGTCCCGTCATGCCAGGCAAAGAGTGCATTCTCTGGCGCTGCCAGACGGTGAATTCCTCGACCTCGTAAGACAGGAGAGGACGCGGTCCCACAAGGCTCATCTCCCCTTTGAGGACGTTATACAGCTGTGGAAGCTCATCCAGACAGCTTTTTCTGATGAGCTTTGCAAAGGGAATCAGGCGACAGTCTTCTTCGTCATCGAGTTTGGTGAGCACTCTGTTTCCACCGATGAGGTCTTTAAGGTGGTTCTTGTGGACGTCGGAATCGGCATCCATTTTCATGGTCCGAAACTTGAATATCGTAAAGGGGCGCCCGAGATAGCCAATGCGTTCCTGTTTGAAAATCACCGGTCCTCTGGAAACCAGTTTGATGTATGCCGCAAGAATCAGAAATAGAGGAGAGAAGAAAATAATAAGAAGACAGGCCCCAACGATGTCGGCCGCCCGTTTCCAAGCCGGAAATTTTTTCGGAAAAACGATCCTCTCCACATCCTGGATGACCGATACCCTGCTCAAGGGAACTGGTTCACAGGAGTTTTCCGCATCTTTACCGCCCGGAATGCTTCCGCTAATATCCTCGCTCCCTCCGGACCCTTGACTCACACATTCTTTTTCATCCCCGGGTTCCTTGCCTTCCTTGGAAGATGCAACGTGGGGATACGTGTAAATCTGGTAACTCAAATCACGGCATACATCCTCCGCCAGGGCAACAGCGCCGTTTCTTTCCGTTTCAGGGAGGAAAATGCCGAAGCTTTTTTCGCTCAGCCAGCCGACCTCATCCGTGGTCCGGATCCTTTTCAGGACCTTCCGAACAGGGTCCGGCGCTGGGTTCCTGTTGCCGCGGCCCGGCAGTTCAACTTCGATGAGAGAGAACTGATGGAAATTCCGGTCACAGCGAGCACATTCGTGCATGATAAGAACACGGAAATGCTCTTCTGACAGCACAACCCGCGGTCCGGATTGCCATTTTCCTCTTCCGTTGTTATTCAGAAAGCTGTACAAAGTCACCCGTCCTGATAAAGGTAAGGTCCTCCCATCTTTGTAATACGGTAAGTATATCAAATTTTGTGCCAGTTCATGAATTCTTTTATTTTCCAATGTGTTATGATGAAAACGATCCAGTACCACTGGAAGTACAACCGATCTTTTGGGAAAAACTTTTCCCATCCTTGGCATCCCTTCACTCATGTGGGTAATTCTTTTCTCATTTAAAGGCGTTGCTACAGCTCCGCCATACCGTGCCCAAGGCCGGTCCGGGTAGACGCTTTTCTGTCGGTTCCGCATCAAAGGCCCTGAACCTGATAACTTTCTACTTCCACCTTTGCCTGGCAAAGAGAATCCCTGAACATGCGGACCCGCCTCTTTGCACAGTCACACACCACAACCAGTTTCCAGGGGCGTGAGAAGCATAGGTTTCTAACTTCCGTTCCCCGAATGCTTTCCGTAATACCCGTAATATCCTCGGGAGCCATATCTCTGCCCGAGGGTCGGTTTGACTCCATTCAGGATGACCCCGAGAACATTGGCCTCCTGGAGGGCTTCCTTGGCCTGCTCCAGATCTTCAGGTCCATCCCGGCCCGCGCGAAGGACAATAAAAACCCCGTCACAGTGCTGCGCGAAGACCGTTGTCTCCGGCATGGGAAAGGCCGGTGGAGAATCGATGATGATGTATCGGAATCTTTCCTTCAAATCCTGGATCAGATAGGCAAGCTCCCTTCCTTTCAGGACATCAAGGAACGCCTCGTTGAATTCTCCGCTGGGAAAATAGGTCATGTCGAAGAGGCCGGTATTGACCAGGACCTTTTCGGCCTTTTCCTTCATGGTCAGGACATCCACAAGACCGGGAAGGCGGGTATCCTTGATGCCGAGGTATTCCCTGGTCGTACCCCGGCGGGAGTCCGCGTCCATCAGCAGGATTTTCTCTCCATAGGATCTCGCGAAGACCAGGGCGAGATTCAGGGCACACGTTGTCTTTCCGACCCCGAGGTTCGGGCCGGTAATGAGGATCGCCTCCCCTTTGTCTTCATCTTTCTCTTTGTCTTTTTCTTTGTCTTCGTTTTTCTCTTTCGCATCCGTCTGGCGTTCAATGCGATGCTTCAGGAACCTGAAATACTCGCTTTCGATGGACCGAGGCTTGTGAAAGACAACCAGCCGATCATCCACCTCCCCCCGCTCCATTTTTTGCAGAACAGATGGAATGCCGTTTTCCGGATCCGTTTCGAAATTCCGGAGGAGAATGTTTTCGGTCAAGGTTTTTTCCAGATCCTGGTCCGACATCACATAATCCCCTTCAAGTTCTTTTCGATGTTTGAAACAACCTGATCGAGGGGCACCAGGAACCGGTTCACCAGAATCAACGCAACGACAATGGTAAACAAGGTCACTCCCGCTCCAACAAGGGCTCTTTTCCCTTTCTTCCATCGTTCCCGGGAACTGGAAATGTACGGGATACCCAGGACTATGGGAAACTCCTCCAGGTTTTTGAGCTGCTTCAAGGAATAGAAGGCCGGAAAAAATATCTCGAGGAGAAAAGCCAGGCCGAATCCGGAAGCCATTCCCCCTGCAAACCCCGCGGCGATGATCTTCTTCCTGTTGGGTAGAAAAGGTTTTTCAGGAAAGTTGGCAGGATCCAGGATATGAAAGTTTTCACCCTGTTGGCGTTTCTCCAGGTTCTCCGACAAGGTCGCTTCCAACTTTTTGTCCAGCAGGCCCTCGTAGCTGGCCTTGGTGTTCTCGTAATCCCTTGTGAGCTGAATAATGCGCTGCTCTCTCTGGGGGGCAGCCTCGACCCTCTGTTGATACTGGGCGATGCGGGCCCTGAGATCCTTTTCTTCCTGTTCCAGCGCCGAAAGACGGGGCTTGATTTCGTTGTACTGCCTCCTCAGATTGGTCAACTCCATGGAAAGGGCCGGGCTGGGCGAGATCACTGCCTCAGCCCTTTCTTCCTTCTTTGGGGCAGAAGCCATGCTCTCGGAAATCACCTTAAGCCTTTCCTCAAGGCGGGCAAGCTCTCTCCTGGCCGCGATGAGGTCGGGGTGCCGCTCGGTGAACGTGCCCGCGAGGCTGGCAACCCGCCGTCGCTGCTCGTCCCGCTCGCGGAGAAGCTCGTTTAAAGCCGCATCGGTCATTGTCTCAGCCTCAGCGTCATCGCCAGCCATATCCCTCACCATCATACCCTCCTCCAGGCGGCTGATATCCCGCTGGATGAGCATGAGGCGATCCTCCGTTTCACGCTGGGATTCGAGGTTGCTCGCAAGCTGCAATTGAAGGTTGTCCAGCATTCTCAGGTTTGCATCGAGCTGGTCGGGAAGCTCACCCATGTAGGCGCTCTTGTACCTCCGTATGGCCGCCTCCTGCTCCTCGAGGACCTTTTTGAGTTTTTGGAGTTCTTCCTCGATAAAAATCGTTGTCCCCTGGGCCTGCTCCTCCCGGATTCTGAGACTGTCCTCAATGAAAAGAGAAACAAGTCTTGAAACCGCCAACATGGCCTTTTTTGGTTCCGGATGGACATAGCTCACCTGAAATGAATCCCCGGATCCACGCTGAACCTCCACATCCAGATCCTTCCGCATCCGGGTGACCATGACCTCGGAGGGAACCTTCCTGTCCACCATTTTCGGATAAAGATCCAGTTCCTCAATTACCTTCAAAAGCCTGGTGCGGCTGCCCATCTGTTGCGTGATCGTGCGCAGCCGGTCCCCCGGATCCGTGGTAATGGTGGACCTCACGTATTCCGTGGGTATCTTCTGAGGTTCAATCAGGATAGTAGCCGTGCTCCGGTAAAGGTTGGGAAGATAGAGCCCAAAAAAGGCTACAACAAAAAAGATGGCAAGGAACGGGACAAGAATGGCCCATTTCCGTCTCAAGGCGATCTCTAAAAGATGCTGGATTTCACTGCCCGTTTCTTCTGTTCTCATACCGTCTTGTCCTCTTATTGAAAGAGCGTCGAGGCCCGCAGTTCAACCCGTTTCTCGGTCAATTCATTATTTGGATCGGTGCTTTCACGGTCTTCAGCAACAATTCCCAACTCCATGCGCCAGGTGCTCGATGGAGTCCACCTGGCGTCAACCCTTACAGAAACCGTCTCATCTTCCCTGTCCGCAACTTCCCTCCCGGTGACATCGTCAAAAAGATAATCCACACGCGGCAGAACGGAAATCCATCTGGAAACATTCCAGGTCAAGCCGCCGGTAAATCTTTCTCGCCGGGTCAACTCTATGTCGCTTTCACGCGGATCCCTCATGACAGTCTGAATTTCGATCCCCAAATCGGCCACAGTGGTCCGTGAAAGGTCTTTTTCCACCGAGAAGGATCCGGTTGGTTCCCACGAGTTTTCCCCGGAGGACTGGGTCAGCCTTGAAAACCCCACGGAACCCTGGTGAGACCAGCCGTGAGATCTCCGGGACTCGTAGGCACCCGAAAGACCAACTCTCCAGGAGGTGTCCCGGTCTCCGTCCTCTCCCTCGAAATCCACATCCTCCCAGTTCAGCCTGAAGGTGCGGCTCAAAGTCGGCGAAAGCCTTTCCGCCAAGGTCAGGTCAGCTGACATCCTGAGCCAGGAGGTTCCGTTGAAATCGTCCGTGCCGTCCGTGCCCGACCCTTCCACGGAAAAAGTACGCACAGGACTCAGGTCCCTCGACCAAAGGATTCTTCCAGTGATGTCCCGGATTTCCCGATCGACCTGATCTTCCTTGCTGGCGTTCATTCCGGCCTCCCACCGGGAAACCCTGCTCGCATCCCTCCCAACGAGTAAGCCGACTTCAGAGCGTTCCACCAGGGTTCGCGTCTGGTCCGGATCGTCCAGGTCCGGAGTGGCCGTTTCACGTGAAGCCCCTGCTGTTCCCTCCAACCAACCGGTTCGGGACAAGGGGAGATTAAAGTTCAGGTCTATCCGGTAAACCCCTTCGGAACTGGATACTGTTTTGCTTTCCAGTGTTTCCCACCCACCCTCGAGGGAGAGGAGAAAAGACCGCCTCTCCTTTTCGCTGGAAGCTTGGATACCCACACCCTGCGTTAAAATGGACCCGCTCTCCTCGAAACCGGAAGCATTACGGTTAATGTTATCGCTTGCCGTTGCGCCGATCCTCGTGGTCACAGCGAAATCAAGACCCCTGGCGCTGGAGATCGTGCACATAAAGAACGTCAGACCCAGAAGGAACGTTCTCATCATCCATCTCATTCCGCAGGACTCCTTTCGTATCAGGGGACGACGAGGGTATCCCCGCGTTGGAGGAGCATGTTATAGTCCCCTCCCGGCTCGGCGAGGATCTTTTTGTAGCTCAGGAGGAAGGTCTGCTGGGCGTCCCCGCTGCCCCGGACCAGCGTCAGGCGCTCCCGGGAGGCAAACTCCGTGAACCCCCCCGCCAGCGCCAGCGCCTGCAGCACCGTCAGGGTCCCCTCGATGGGGTATGCCCCCGGCGTCGTCACCTCCCCCAGCACGTACACCCGGTTCGACGCCGTCTCCCGCACAATGGTGCTCACAAACGGCGCTTCCACGAACAGCGACAGCTTGCTCTGGATCTGCATGTTCACCGCCGCCGTCGTCTTCCCCTCCGCGATCACGTCCCCGATGAGCGGCATGGAAAACTTCCCGTCCGGACGCACCCGAAACTCCCCCGACAGGTCCTCGTTCTTCCACACCACCACCTCCACCAGGTCCCCCGCCCCCAGCAGGTAATCCCCCGAGGCGCTCCCCGCCCCCTCCTCCTGACCCAGCGCCGCGCCCCCCCACACCAGACACACCGCCAGCGCCGCCACCAGCACCAACCCGCTCCTCCGTCCGTCAGTTCTCATCCAGCCCCGTCTCCCTGATCTTCGTCAAAAGGGTCTTGTAGCTCACCTCGAGGATCCGCGCCGTCTTCTTCCGGTTCCACCGCGTCTGCTCGAGCACCTTCCCGATCGCTTCCCGCTCCGCCGCCAGCGCCGCCTCCCGGGCAATCTCCTTCAGGCTCTTCCCCTCCTCGATACCCCCCGGGCTCCCCCCGGCCCCGGACACCAGAGGCTCCCTCCGGACCGCCGTCCCCTCCCCGCCCCCGAGACGACCCAGAAAAGCCTCGTTCCCCAGCACCGTCGCCCGCCGGATCGCGTTCTCCAACTCCCGGATGTTCCCCGGCCACGGATACGTGTACAAAAACGACCGCGCCTCCGGCGACAACGGAAGACGACCTACTTTGTACTGCGCCGCAAACCGGTCCCGAAAATAATCGATCAGCAGCGCCAGATGGTCCAGCCGGTCCCGAAGGGGCGGCACGTTCAGATGCACCACGTTCAACCGAAAATACAGATCGTCCCGGAACAACCCCGACCGCACGCACTGCTCCAGATCCTGGTTCGTCGCCGCGATCACCCGCACGTCCACCGATACCTCCCGCGTCGACCCCAGCGTCGTCACCGTCCCGTCCTGAAGCACGTGCAACAGCTTCGACTGAAGCGGATACGACAGCTCGCTGATCTCGTCCAGAAACAGAAAACCCCCGTCCGCCGCCTCAAACTTCCCCGGCTTCCGACGGTACGCCCCCGTGAACGCCCCCCGCTCGTACCCGAACAGCTCGCTCTCCAAAAGCTCCGACGGAATCGCCGCGCAGTTCACCTTCACAAACGGACCCGCTCGCCGCGACCGCTGGTGAATGTACTGCGCCACCATCTCCTTCCCCGTCCCGCTCTCCCCGCTGATCAATACCGGAAGGTCCGTGTCCAGGATCTTCTCCACCACCTGACGGATCGCCCGCATCCGCGACGACCCCTCGAAAAGCACCTCCGCCGACAGGGGCACCTTCTCCCCCCCGTCCCCCTCCACCGGAACCTCCCCCCCCAAAACCCCGGAACCCTTCCCCTCCAGAACCCGCCGCACTCCCCCCAGAAACCGCTCCGCCGATACCGGCGCCGTGAAAAAATCCGTCACCCCTGCCCGCATCGCCTCCACCGCCCGGCCGTCGTCCCCCCCCGTGCCCCCCGAAATCACGAAAACAGGCACCTCCGGACGCCGCTCCCGCACCCCCTTCAACACCGCACGGGCCGACTCCAGATCTTCCAGACCGATCACCACCAGGTCCCAGTCCCCCTTCAAGGCCGACAGACCGCCCCCCTCCAGGCCGGCCACCGTCCGGACCGAAGCCTCGAAACCCCCCTCGATCCATCCCTTCACCGCCCCCAGGGTCTCCCCCGGACCGATGAGCAGAACGTTCATCCTCCGCCCCTTTCCAATGGACGCGCGGGAAACAGCCCCGATCGGCGGAACATCCCCCGATCGCGGCCCCCCGAACACCCGAAAAGGAGCAAAACCCGTGCCATCAAGGATACTTTTTTCCATAATTGTGGATAACAAAAGCCCCCAAAGACCTCTTTACACCCCCAGAATATCAACCCTCAACCAGAATACTGGCGAATCAGAAAGACCTTTTGGGAAAAATTCTTCCACTGAGAAAAAAAATTCCCAAGATT
>Ga0068714_10000908_pt1 | contig 48671 bp, 38 predicted proteins | sample MTBNYHSulfiMetaG_FD_62988 | JGI IMG/M metagenome (GOLD analysis project Ga0068714, IMG submission 62988) | Enrichment culture microbial communities from rom New York Harbor, USA that are MTBE-degrading - MTBE-NYH (New York Harbor Sulfidogenic)... | ecosystem: Environmental > Aquatic > Marine >... | reverse complement strand
CAGGATAATCACGGTAAACAGCGCGTCATCTGGCAGACGGGCTCACGGGTTGGAGCAGATCCTGGCCAGAGGGCAAATTCGATCAACGGATGTGGCAATTCATAAAGATGACATCGTCTATTTGAATTTCACTTCAGGAAGCACCGGTGTGCCGAAGGGAGCCGTCACTACCCACGCCAATGTATACTGGAATACTCGATCGGCGGTGGAAAGCCTGAGTCTTGTTCAGGATGATATTCACCTTTGCATGTTCCCCGTTTTTGTTCATCCCCATGAACTTTTTGCACGAACCCTTTATTTGGGTGGAACAATGGTTTTGGTGGAAAGTCTTTACCCCAAATCAATAGTGAGAGCACTTACAGAGCATAACATTTCATGCATGATGGCCATTGCATCCATTTACGAGACCTTGATCCGGCATCGTGAAATATCGACTTTCGAGCTCCCTTTCTTGAGGGTTCCGGAAAGTGGAGGCATGCACACAAATGCGACCCTGTCGGCAAAATTCAAGGAATCTTTTGGCGTACCAATGATTCCGGTTTGGGGAAGCACGGAGACGTGCGGGATTGCGCTGGCAACTACCATTAATCGCGTCGACCGGCCCGGTTCAACGGGAAGACCCTGCCCTTACTATGAAGTGAAAGTAATCGGTGAGAGCGGCGCAGAGCTGCCACCCGGGGAAATTGGAGAAATGCTGATCAGAGGGCCTGGAGTCTGCACCAGCTATTACAATAATCCCGAAGAGACCTGGAAGAATATGAAGGATGGGTGGTTCTGCACCGGCGATATGGTGAGTAAGGACGCGGAAGGCCATTTCTATTTTGTCGATAGAAAGGCAAGAATGATGAAGGTCGCAGGGATGAAGGTCTATCCCACGGAGATTGAGGAAGTGCTCATATCGCATCCTGATATCATTGAGGCAAGTGTTGTCAAGGTTAGGGACCGCTTGCACGGGGAGATTCCCAGGGCAATTATTGTCTCCCAAAACGGACTTGAAATGGACAAGAACCTGATTCGTAGGTACTGTGAGGAAAGACTGCCAAGATATAAAGTTCCCAGATTAATGGAATTCGTAGATCAGTTGCCGAAGTCGCCAGGCGGAAAAGTTCTGTGGAGAAACCTGTGAGCCTGTTTGATTACAACAAAAACCCTTCAGGGTGGTAAATCACCAGTATGAAATCTAAGGTTGTTATAGTGCATGCCGACAGGGAGCCGATGCCCGGTCTTGCAAACCCCGGCCCTCACCAGCTTTACCGCAATCCACGATTGGCCGTTGAAGAACGTGAGCTCGGTGATTTAGGTCCTGATGACATCCGGGTACGGATGCTCTATGCAGGAGTCTGCGGAACTGATGTACATTTGGTTGAAACCAACCCTGACAACGGCTACATTCGCTGCTCCGCACCTGCCATTATCCCTCGTGAAGGTCGCGTTATCGGGCATGAGGGAGTCGGCAAGGTGTTGGCGACCGGCTCACACGTTCGCCACATCCAATGCGGGAACTATGTCACTTTCGAATCCATCATTGTTTGTCATTATTGTGATGTTTGTCGAAGAGGGCAATTCAATCAATGCCGCCGTGCCTTATTGCTTGGTCTGGAAAAAGACGGACTTTTCGGCACCATTGTTGATGTCCCGTCAATGTTGGCCCATGACGTGACGCCAATGGCAACAACGGATGGAAATCTTCGCGCGGCTGCCTGTATCGAACCGGCGGGTGTGGCGTACGTAGCTTGCCAGAACACTCAAGTGGGGGGAGGCGATACGGTGGTCATCTTTGGCGCCGGTCCTATAGGCGCTTATTGCGCCATGCTGAGCAAAACTATCTTTGGCGCTTCCAGCGTACATGTAGTGGAGCCTGTTGCTCGACGTCGTCAACTTGCTCAGCGATGGTGCGATTGTACCTACGATGTGCGGGAGTTTTTTGAAAATGCTCCCCCGTCCGTCGATGTGGTGATCGAAGCATCAGGCCAGCTGGATAATATCGGCGGGATATTCAGGCGCCTCAACGCCAATGGCCGGATTGCCCTGCTTGCCCGCAGCGGCGTGCCTTTGGTGCTGGATGCAGTGGACCACATGATCACCAACGCCATCACGTTGATTGGATCCAGAGGGCACCTGTGCGGTGCTTTTGCGAAAATACTCAAACTTCACGAAAGTGGTCGGATACCTCTGCACGAAATCATAACAAAAGTTGTCGAAGGCCCGGAGGAGCTAGCTGCGGTCTTGCAGTCCCCGCGGCGCATCCTGACTGAAAACTGCAAGGTGCTTGCATCTTTTGATCAAAAGACATAACCATTAGAAGAGAAATGGAACCCATTAGGTTGGCCAAGTAATATGATGAGCGGCTTCTCATCTGACAGCACGCCTCTAACATCGATCCTTAACATGCCAAGGCTTGATCTTGCTCGCGAAATACTCTCTAGGACCCTGGAAGCCTCGGCGGGATAATTCTTGCTTATATTTTTCATTTGGCCCTCTATGGCAAAAGGCGCAAATAGACCTCGAATCCTCGGGGTTGTCAAATTTGTAGAGTCTTCTGGCTTCCTCATAACGGGGCCCATTCCAAATTTGCCGAAATGTTTGGGTCCTCAGGTTGCCGAAATCTGTCGGCGGCATATCGCAGCAAGGTGTGACCACTCCATCCCAGCTTACGGTAGAGACCAACCAAAGCCAGTAGCAGGGTATGTGCGATCTGAAAATACGCGGGTCGTAAGGATCTCTTTGTTCGGCATCCATCTTGGGAGTGAATCGATCAAACCTGTAGGGAGCAACCAGTTTTCTAGCCTCTTCGACCTGCTTGCGGTTATAGTCGAAAACCAAAAACTGAACTTCAATCAAAGTTGAATAGAGCCCGTCTCGTTCTCGAACCTTCGCTAACAATTCCATGTTTTTGATAAATGTTGCGAAACTTCCGCCCTTCCGATAAGCCTCATAAGACATCTGATCCACTCCATCAAAGCAGATGATCAGGTGATCAAGTCCACAGCTCAAGATCCTCTTGGCTTTTTCTTCGGTGAATACCAAAAAGTTGGTGCTGACACAGGTGCCGATGTTTCGCTCCGAGGCGTATTTCACCATGTCGAACAGACGCGGATGCAGAAACGGTTCACCCCAAAAATAGAGATTGATCTTGATCAAGCGGTCGCCGATTTCGTCAATGAGCTTCGTGTAAATTCGGAAATCCATCTTTCCTTTGTTGCGCTCGTCCATGCCGCTGCCGGCATAGCAGTTGGGACACTTCAGGTTGCACAGGTTGGTGGGCTCCACTTTGAGGAAAGGAGGCGCTCCCGTCACCACTGGGATACTAAGCCTTCTCTGCAGTTCAAGGGCGAATAAATTTGCGACTTTTTTTACAGTAAGATGCCTTATCGTGGTGGAAAAATGCCTGCGCAGATGGAAAGAATTGTGTTCGTACTGAAACGCTTTCCACAGGGGAGATAAGTCGAAATTGAACTTTTGATTCATACAGTCCTCTAGTTAGCGCTGTGCAATTTCAGCAGGATCTTCGACAGCCTGTTGCTGTTCGATCAGTCTGGCGCATCCCATAGTCATGCCTAAAAAAATCCAAATCTTGGGGACATGAACCCGCTCCGTTATGAGCACCTGTATGGCAATGGCCGACAGGCCGCAGCACAATGCCCAAAGCAATTGAGTTGAAGGAGTGTTTCCCGCTTTTCGGATTATCCCGCCAAAATAGAAAAACGTTTTTCCGATTAGAGCAACAAAAAGGATAAATCCTATCAGACCGAAATGAGTCAGCACATCTATATAAAGGGAATGCGCATGTGGCGGAACGTCTCCTACCGGAAAAGGGTGATGGAAGTAGTTCTTAAACAGAACTTCCATCCCACCCAAGCCAGTGCCCAATGCGTAAGTATCCAAGAACATCTTGAGTGACGCAGCCCAAACCGCCAACCTGATCATCCAGGCCCCTTGTTTGTAGAAACTCAAAATGGAGCTCAGACGTCCTTCAAAATCGATTCCGGATACGATTCCAAAAAGAACAAAAACCGTTGTGACCAAAGTCAAAAATAACAAATATTTTAAAAAAAAGCGCCGAAGATACGTGGCTGAGAAAAGAAGCATTCCTGCAAATAGACCTATGAAAGCCGATCTGGAAAGAGTGAGGATAATCGTTAAGAGGCTGAGAAACGCGGCAATAGCCATCAAAGTCTTTTGGAAGGCACCGGCGAAATATTGAAAGCCGCCAACCATGGTAAAGAAGCAAAGCAGCATGATGCCGGCGAAGGCGCTAGGTGAACCTGAAAATCCTATGACGCGCGAATACCCCTCTGCCATATCCGTCTTGTAAGTGATCTCAATCCCCAGCATGCCGAGGTATTGCAGAAGACCCACCAAGGAGAAAAAAAAGCCCACTGACCACCATCCCCAGATGGCATATTCCAGCGATTTTTGATCCTGCATGCAGTAGTAGGCCACATAGTAGAAAAAATAGACGGAGAACAACAACAACAAATGAACGACAGCCGTAAACAGATTAGGAGCCCATGTGAGGGACACCGTCGCCCAAAGCAGAAATAGGAAAAAATATCGATCCAATGGAGTGGCAGAAAAATAGTATTCTCCTCGCGCTCCGCCGACAATCAGTTGCAGGATAATCAAACAGATCAACATCGCGTGGACGGCATCAAGTGTATAGGTCTCGGTGATGTTGAGGTTGAAAGAACCGTAGGCTAAAGGAATAGCAAAAATTAGGGCTGCAGTGCCGATGTTGGAATTGATCAAAGACAAAATGACCACACATATCAAACCGATCGCAATTGCAGGCATAAGAGGATGGACAACCGTCATCAAGCCAGATAGAAGCTCCAGCCCAACGACGACCAGCAGCAGTAGACTCCATTGCAGCACCGACTGTAATTTTCGGATTTGCAGCAAAGCTCACTTCCCTTTCATGAGTAGCAGAAGATCGAAGGCTCTGTCCAAATAACGCGTCTTGGGATTGCTATACGAGACCGGATAAAGAAGCTCTTCTCCCGGCCCGATCGATTTTTCCCCTAGAGCTATTCGATAAAGACCCGTATGCGGTTCAATTCGAAGGGAGTTGATTTCAAAACTCACCTTCTTCCAGCCCAGTCTGAGTTTGGAGCGAAAAAGAAACAACAGCATCTGCAGGGCCGCACTGAAAGTCTGGCCGGGTGGATTCTTAAAGAAATTGTAACTGATTCGAACGCTGCCCGACTCCTCGAAAATTCGTGCCACTCTGAGGATATCATCCTTCTTGATGTTTTTCCCAAGCTTACGGAGCGTAGCATCCGAAAAGCCGTCGGGGGAGAATATGAAATTGTCGCATCCTGCGGATTTGGCTGACAGCAGAAAATCCCGGGTAAAGGCGCTCTCATTGAGCCACGCACTCCAACGAACCTTCAGATTTCTTTGCACCAGCTCCCGGCATATTTTTTCCGCATGCCACAGAGGCACGTTAAACACAGAGTCTATAAAAGAAAACTGTTGAACGCCATAAGTTTTGTGCAACTCCTCGATCTCATCCACCACCTGCGTCGGCGCTTTAAACCGATATCGTCTACCGTTAAGAAATGGATAAGGGCAATAGATGCAACCCAGAGAACAGCCCCGTTTCGTTTCGATTCCAACTCCGTTGAACACATGGGCATAGCGCGTCACATCTACCAGATCCCAGCGGGGCGCAGGAACCCCCACCAATTCCGGCAGTTCCCGAATCCCCGTGAAGTGGACCTCAGATCCGGATCGAAAATAAAGCCCTTTGACCTGTTCGGGTCGATTCAGATTTTCCAACAATTCAGGAAGAATCTCCTCACCTTCCCGGTAAACTCCAAAATCAACTTCGAGTGCATCCTGCATGATTTGCTCTGCAAACATGGAAAAGCCTGCGCCGCCAAGAATGATCTTGACGTCTATATCCTGCCGGCGTATCAATTTCAGAGTGGGTTTCAGGTATTCGTAGTAGAAGGTCACTTTTCGCTTATTGGTGGAATCTATATTTCTCAACGAAATCCCAACAATTTCCGGCCGAAAACCGCCTATGGTCTGCTCCAGCTTTTCAAATGGTTCCGATTCTGTATTCAGGTCAAGCAAACGGACTTCATCGTTCGGTAGGCGAGCGGCCAGAACGACCAGCCCCAATGGCAAAGCGGGGGGCTCATTGCCGCCAAGATAAGACTGAATGAGTAGAATGCGCCTGCCCATCAAAAACCTCACGTGAATAGATCGAAATCGCAGCTTCCCAAAGTACAAAGTCTAGAGGCATAAGAATATTATTCAAGCACCTGATTGTCGCTTTCTGATTACGCCCCAAAGCCGGTCCAAGAGCTTGTAGAGACGCTGAAATATAGTGGCGCTGAAGAAAAAATAACAGGTCCGAGAGGATAGAATTTCTAAAATGAATCGGGGCACCTGGCGATTATACAGGCGCAGCAAGACATTATGATAGGATGGTGCTCGCCGGTAATAGGGCTTGTTGTAGATTTCGGAATAGCCATCCTCGATAATGCGATCTTGGATTGCGCGCTTATGTAGAGACGATCCGGGAAATAGCGTTAACGAGAATAACTGCAAATAATGCGGTTGGGGTATTTTCGCTACAAGTTGAATGGTCTCAAATTGATCCTGCAAGCTTTCATAAGGATTATCCACAATGATATCGTACATCGGGGGTTGCATCTGCCCCCTGAATTTATGGAGCAGATCCGTTGCTTCCAGCACCCTTTCATTGGAAATATCTCTTCGGTACAGCTTTCTCGTTCTTGATGAGCCGGTTTGAATTCCCATCGTCATCAACTTCAGCCCTGCATCAATCAGTACTTCAAGCTTTTGCTCGCTCAAGTGGATTGGGTCCCCCAGACAGAAGAATGGAAGCCCCACTCTTTTCTTGTAATGGGCAGCAAATTCTTCCAGGTAGGCAAGCGATTGGGATATAAAAGAATCATCCGAGATCCAGACTCCCTCGACAAAGTCCAATCGGTGGGCCGCCTGTACAAGCTCGCCAATGATGTTTTCTGCACTCCGGTGGCGTAAGTATTTCTCATGGGGATGGAGGCTGCGAAAAACATCATTGCAGCAATAGGAGCAATTAAGAGGACAACCTCTGGAAGTTATGATCTGGTAAGCAACTTTGCTCTTTTCTATGGTCATGCCTCGAACCAAAGCCTGCCGAAGCAAGGTGAGACTGGCCGGACGGATTTCACCATTCACGAGTATGTGAGAATCATCCAGGCTGTAATCGGGGTAGGGTAAGCTGTCAAGGTCCTGGATGAGAGGCCGGACCTCATTCTGGACGACTGAGCCGCCATGCTTCAGCCATATTCCCCTCACGTCGGTCGGAAAACGGTCATTCTGGAGACCGTCGCATAGTTCTGTTAGCGCTGCTTCTCCCTCATCAAGACAAACCATATCAGCATATTGCAGGCATTCTTCGGGCCTTATGGTGGCATGGACGCCCCCCCAGATGACTGGCTGTTGAAGATGCTTCTTGAGTTTTTCCGTCAGTCGAGCAACCCTGAAGAAATAGTTGGTCATGAGCGTAATGCCAATCAAATCCGAATCGGCACAAATTTCCACCAGGGCTTCGACAACTCTGTCATTTTCATAAATCTGAAAATCATTCAGATAGCCGCCTCGCGCCTGCGGCAAAAAGACCATACGAGTATGATGGCCGGCCGCCTTCAGACATGAAGAGAGTAGCCTGACGCCAACCGAAGCCAGGTCATAATATGGAGATATCAGTGTAATTTTCATCTCACCAATTCGTTCTAGCGCGCATCAGGAACTCAATCCGTTGCGCCAGACGCCCAAAATCCCCTCGCAAGAGAGCTCGAACTGCTCTGCCACCTTTCCTCACAACCTCTGTCAGCTTATATAACCTGGCGAAGTAGAGATTGGAGCTGTCGCGTTGGAAGAGCCTTACCAGCCCGGAGCTGGCCAGTATCCTGAAGAAGGATCTCGGGAAATAACAGAAACCGGCAAGGTAGACCAGATAGTTTAAATAACTGCCTGCGACATACACAAAGGGCTTGCGGTAGACCTGTTCCAGGTCATTGGTGAGGAGGCCTTCCTGTTTAGCCTTTTCGTACACCCCGGTTTTCGGGAAGAGGCACAAGGAAGATAGTTTTATCCAGTAGGGGCGGGGAAGGCTCAGGATGAGATCCAGGGTGCTCAAAACATCCTCATTTGTTTCCCAAGGGTTATCAAGGATCACGTGATAGCAGGGTGAAAGCATCTTATGCTTGTGACAATTCAACTTGTTGGCCGCTTCCAGGACTTTTGAGTTGGAGACTGTTCGTCGATATATTGCATTTATCCTGTCACTCCCGGATTGGATGCCAATTTCAACCCATATTAGCCCGGCGTCCAAAAGATATTCCAGTTTCTCATCGGTTAAAGTCGTTACGCTGGCTTGTGCATAGAAAGGCAGGCCAATTCTCCGTTTGTATTCGAGCGACAGCTGCTCAATATATTCTTTGCTTTGGGAAAACAAGATATCGTCGAAAAACTGAATGATCCGAATGGATGGAAACCGAGCCTTTATCTGCTCCAATTCCTGCATGACATTTTCAACGCTACGATAGCGAACATACTTGTGGGAGTACAACTTATTTTTTAGCACGCTGGAGGCGCAAAAGGCACAGTTCATGGGACAGCCGCGGCTTGTCATGATATTATAGCAGGGTTTCAGGCGCCCATCCAAATCCGGAGCCAGAGAAAAAAGCGCCTCAAACATCTTCTCGGTAAGAGGCACAATGCTGTCCTTCAGCGGATCATAAACGTACTGATCTCCAAACTCATAGTCTTGAAAAGGCAGGGTATCCAGGTCCTCCACCAGAGGCCGCACTTCATTGCGTACCACCTGACCGTTCTTGCGAAACCAGAAATTTCTTGTGCTGAAATAGTCGGTCCCTTGCTCCATCCTGTTCATCAGCTCGAGCAAGGCTTCCTCACCCTCTCCCACGCACACCATATCCGCATAAGCAATGCCTTCCTCCGGGCAAAGGGTAGGATGGATGCCGCCCCAGACGACCGGTTTGCGGCTGGCTTGTTTCAGCTCCTTGGTAAGCTGCAAGGCACGATCGAAATACTGGGTCATGAAAGAAAGCCCAATGAGGTCCACATCTCGAGTGAGCTCAATGACCTGGTCAATGATGTGCCTTTGATAACTGTAAACGAACCGCCCCCCGAAGCGAAGCCTCTCGGTTCCGCCGGCGAGCAGGATGAGCCTGGCTTGATGGTGGTTTTTCTTCAGATAAGCTGAAAGCGTTCTCACCCCGGGGGCGTAAAGGTCCGGAGGAGATGGGCAAATGAGAGCGATTTTCATAGTTCAAGCATCTTTTGAGAGGTTCCGGTTGTCGTGTTTGAAGCTTGGAAGAAGGGAACCGGATCGTCCTCTCTTCTGGTCTGCACCCACCAAAGGTGTTTCAAATATTGTTCCGGGTGCGCCCGGATATAAGACTGTGCGAGCTGCGTAAAATCTTCCAAATTGACGGCGTCATCACATTTGCCGTTACCGGAGCTGACCAGACCAAGCTCTTCTCCAATCACTACTTTGTGAGTATCATCCGCACAGCGGATGACGAAGACGGGAAGAATCGGGGCATTTGTTCTTTTGGCAAGCACGAAGGGACCGGGGGAGAGCATCGCAGTGCGATTTAAAAAGCCGACGGGGATGCGCCTGGCCCCTCCCGCACTGTCACCCGCGACGACAAGCACTTCGTTGGCTGCCAGGCGATCAAAGGCAGAACGTATAAATCGATCGTAATCGACGAACTTCGCCGGAAGGCTGCGTTCGCACTCCAGTTCAAGCTCTAGAGCACGCGCATGCATATGGCTTACCTTTTTCATCAGCTTTTTCCAAACTGTGGGAGGAGCGCCGATCTGATTCATTTTATAGCCTCGCAATCCGAGTGCCGGCAAAACGAAACGATAGTTTCCCAAATGTATGGTCAGGAGTATGGCTCCCCGTCCTTTACTCAGCGCAAGATCAAGGTTGTTCCCACCGTCGATGGAGCTCATCTTTTCCACCAGGCTCGCATCCAATCGGGGGAAAAGGAGTATTTCCATTCTTTCTTTGTAAACATTGGCGAAGCTTCTTTGTAAGATCCGCGCCGATTCGTCCGGGGTAATCCTGCCTTCGAAGATGTTGAGCAACTCCTGGTGCATGAGTGCACGCCTCCGTTTCATCAAATGGAAGGAGACGCCCCCCAGCCAGTCGCTTAGCCGATAAACCGCAGAAAGCGGAAGATAGCCGAAAATCGTTCGAAACGGATACCAAAATATCCATCGGCCGACGTCTTTGCAGAATAGTCTCAGCATTGCCTGATCTTCTTGGAAAAGTGGAAAAGATGCAGCAGGATCATTTTCCCCGCAAGTTTCGACAAACCAAGGAGCCTCGCCCCCCCGGCGACTCCTCTGCGTTTCCTAAAAGAGTCCAACAGATCTCGCCACTCCGACAGGTACAACATTTTCATCAGGGTCCCGGAAGGAACCTCACCCACGGGATAGGGTGAACTCTCAACAGTGAATTCGTCCCATTGGATTCCCTCAATACAATATTTTGCTTTCAATTGCCTGTAAATCTCAGTTCCCGGCAGTGGAAAACAAAGATTGAAAATCCTTTTGTCAAGCTCCAGGCGAAAAGCAAATTCCCGCGTTTCTTTGATATCTCGGAGGGTTTCCTGCGGGAAACCATACATAAAAAAGCCATGAGTGGCAATGCCGTGGCTTTTGATAAGGTAAACGACCTCCTCGAACTGCCGTCTGTTCCAGGTCTTCCCAATGATGTTGAGGATTTTATCGGAGCCTGACTCTATACCGAGAATGATTCTACAGCAACCGGCCCTCGCCATCAAAGCAAGAATATCATGGTCGTAGAAACCCCTGTCCAACGTGTCACAGGTGCAATCCCATTTCAGAGGTAAGTTTTGGTTGATGAGACCTTTGCAAAAGTCTGCGACGTAGCGTTTGTCTGACAGAAAACTGGCATCCATTATAGAGAGCTGTCGAACATCATAGCGGCGATAAAGCAGTTCGATCTCACCAAGAACCGACTCGATACTGCGCCTCCGGATTTTTCTGCCGTTGACCAGAGCCACTGAGCAGTATGTACATTTGAGGGGACAACCTCGAGTGATCATCAACGGCGCAACGCAGCCGCGTCTATCATTTTCGTCAATCCGATGGAAATTATGCGTGCGTGGATCGATCAAATCCCAACCGGGATATCCCAGTTCATCCAAATTCTCAACAAAGAAGGCAGGGTTGCTTTCAATCTTTAGTTGCGTCCTCCAGACAAGCCCAGGTATGGTCTTCAACGTCTCACTGGAAGGCTGATCATAGTTAAAGCGCCAGTCGTTTTGCGACAAGACTCTGACTAGATCCGGCAGACCAGTTTCCGCGTCTCCGGCAAAAGCATAGTCCGCATCAATGAAAGCTGACATTGTCTTTTCCGGATCCTCTGCGGAAGGATGGGGACCGCCAATAATCGTTATAATGGATGGGTTGACGGCTTTGATGATGGCAAGGGTCTGACGTGCGGCTCGGAAGTTGTGGGTGAACACCTTTACTCCCACAACTCGAGGATTCATTTGTTTCAGATATTCTTGAAACTGATGCCTGGTCAGATGATGATCCCAACCCAGCAATTCTACATGAAAACCGGCTTTTCTGAGGGCGGTGGCAAGGTAACCCAATCCAAGGTCTGGAATAGCCGGATGATTCTTCATGAGAGAAGTGACAGGCACCATCAAAAGGACTTTCATGAAGTTTCCTCACCCTGCGGGACAGATAGTTATCGATCGCCGAATCTATAGATTCCATGAAACACCACATGTCATGTGGCGAAAGCCGGCGATAATCCGTGTTCCTTTTATAGTTTTCAAGAAAAAGATGTTTGGGTTCCAGGCAGGCTGGGTTGAGGTAAAAACTCCGGCAACATAGGCGGTGAGTTTTGCGCTGCTCAACCCAACCTACCGCTAAATTGCAAATGTAATCTTAAAAATCATATAATGAAAGACTCTTCTTAATCAATTGCAGCGCCATAGATCTGAGTATGATTGTTGATTGACATTTGTCACCCACAAGAGTCGGTAAAGCATCATGACAAGACGCCGCTCGGTAAGGTTTTGCTTGAGAATATTGGCCGTTTATAATAAAAACGGTTCGTTCGGTCTCGTCAAACCCACTCGACTAGCCAGGAGATTTCTTTTAAACCCAATCTTGTTCCGCTCTTGAGGGGAACAAAAGTGAAAATAGCTTATGAAAGCAATTCAAGGCAGCTCAGGCCGCGTTTCGAAGGAGCAAGCGAAAGATACGGGAACATTATTGGTTATTATTGTGCTGTTGCTTGCGAGGTTCACCGAACACCAACATCTGCTTCTATTGGCCGTCGGCCTGTTGGCAGCCAATCTCATCTATCCGCAGGTATTCAAGTTAGCCGCCATGATTTTGTTAATGCTCTCGCAAGTGCTGGGAAGTGTAATGTCCAGGGTTATATTGACGATCATTTTTATACTTCTGGTAACGCCGGTCGGACTGGTCAGGCGAATACTCGGCATGGACTCCTTGCAGCTTGAACAGTGGAAACGAGGTGAGGGTTCTGTCCTCAAGATCCGCGATCATACTTTTCGGGCAGAGGACTTGGAGAATCCATATTAGTGGAAGGGGTATCGATGGATTTTCTTATAGATCTGTGGGGTTTTTTGAAGGTCAGGAAAAAGTACTGGCTATTGCCCATTATACTAACACTACTGTTATTCGGCGGCTTGATAATGTTAACAAGCGGCTCAGTGATTGCACCCTTCATCTACGCCTTATTCTAGCAGCCGGGAGCCACACAAATGGGTGAAGCCATCCTTGGCCTCTCTGCCTATTATCATGACAGTGCCGCCGCTCTTTTGATAGAGGGCAAGATAGTTGCCGCCGCACACGAAGAAAGATTCACTCGGAAGAAGCACGACCCTTCTTTTCCCGCCCACGCCGTTCGGTATGTTCTGCAGGAAGCGGGCATCGATAGTCTCAGTGACCTGACCGCCGTTGCCTTCTACGATAAGCCCTATCTTAAATTCGAAAGGCTGTTGGAGACCTATCACGGCTTTGCTCCCAGAGGAATACAGAGCTTTTTGTCGGCAATACCGGTATGGATCAAGGGAAAGCTATTCTTGCGACGATTGCTGAAGCAGGAACTGGCAAGAATTGCCCCCGGAGATCCCAAACTGCTATTTCCGGAACATCATCTATCACACGCAGCCAGCGCTTTTTACCCTTCGCCGTTCGATGAGGCTGCCATATTGACTGTTGATGGGGTTGGGGAGTGGGCCACTGCAACGATAGCTTATGGTAAGGAAAACAAAATCCAGCTACTGCGGGAATTGAACTTTCCTCACTCCTTAGGCTTGCTTTACTCTGCTTTTACCTACTACTGCGGTTTTAAGGTGAACAGCGGAGAATACAAACTTATGGGGCTTGCACCTTACGGCAATCCAGGTTCTCCGAGGCTCGCAAAATGGACGCAGTTGATTTTGGATGAATTGGTGGATCTGCGCGAGGATGGCTCCTTTTTGCTAAACATGGCTTATTTCAATTTCGCTACCGGCCTGACCATGTGTGACGAGGAGAAATGGGAGAGATTATTGGGTGTGCCAAGAAGGCTGCCCGAGACCGATCTGTCTCAGCCTTACACGGATCTCGCTTTGGTCATACAGCAACTGACGGAGGAAATCCTGGTCCGTCTGGCAAATACAGCACAGCAATTGACGGGATCATGTTACCTGGCTATGGCAGGCGGGGTTGCCCTAAATTGTGTAGCAAACAGCAAGATCCTGAGCAACGGTTCATTCAAGGATGTTTGGATACAACCTGCCGCCGGGGACGCCGGGGGCTCAGTCGGTGCTGCATATGCCGCCTGGCATATCTGGCTGGACCGGGAACGCACGGTGGAGCTTCAGCAAGACTCGATGCAAGGCGGTTATTTGGGCCCCGAGTTCAGTTCGATTGAGATAAACCGGGTGGTAAGAAAGTTCGAAGCTCCACATAAGTTTTTTGAAGACTTCGATCAGCTTTGCTCGGAAACCGCAGAGCTGTTGGCGCAAGGATACGTCATAGGCTGGTTTCAGGGCAGGATGGAATTCGGTCCGCGGGCGCTGGGCAACAGGAGCATACTCGGCGATCCGAGAGACCGAAACATGCAAAAGAAGTTGAATCTGACCATCAAGTTTAGAGAAGGGTTTCGTCCCTTTGCCCCGTCGGTCTTGGAAGAAGATTTAGAAGAATACTTTGATTTTGATCGTTCATCTCCCTATATGCTATTCATTGCCCCGGTAAAAGAGCACAGGCGAAATCCCATTCCGGCCGACTATTTTGAACAAGATTTGTGGGAAAGGCTTTATTATCCACGTTCTGACATTCCCGCCGTAACACACATTGATTATTCCGCCAGAATACAAAGTGTGAGTAGAAGGACCAATGACAGGTACTGGAAACTGATCAAGTCCTTTAAGGATAGAGTCGGGTATGGATTGATTGTGAATACGAGCTTCAACATCAGAGGCGAGCCGATCATCTGCACCCCATCCGATGCTTACCGATGTTTTATGAAGACGGGCATGGATTACTTGGTCATGGGGAACTACCTGTTCGATAAGAAGATGCAGAAACGACCTGTTGATCTAGCTGAATTAGGGCAACCCGATGAATTGGACTAAGAAGTTTAAAGATGCGGGTTTGAACGCGACATTATTGATCCTCAGTCTGTTCTTTTTATTTATTGCCGTGGAGCTAGTTGTATTCAAATTCATTTTCCCGGCCTCTGATATGCCTGAGCTCGAGTTTACGAATCAAATCATAAAGTACAAACCGAATCAAACAGGCATCTATCGGGTAAGAAATGAAATTGCCTGTGAATACAGAATAAACGCCAACGGCTGGAATTCAAAATACCAAGTCTACCAAACCCGTAAGCGCAGCGGCAAAAAGCGGATAGTCATCATTGGCGATTCTTTCATTGAAGCCTTTCAAGTTCCATACAATCGAAGTGTTGCCGAACAATTAGAAGTAAGAATGGGGGAGGATAACGTTGAAGTCTACAGGCTTGGGATTGGAGGCGCACCGCTGTCCCAGTACCTGCATATGTTGCGCAATGAGGGGATTAGATACGAGCCGGATCTGGTGGTAATCAACATTGCACAAAATGATTTCGATGAATCCTACCAGTTCAGCGCCGGCGTCTTTAGAAGCAGCTTCTTGAAACTTGAAATCAGGGAAAATAACGTTCTTCGGGAGATTCAACCACAGAGATATGAAAAAAAATGGTTCGATCCTTTGAGGAGATCCGCAAGTTGGAGGTTCCTGGCGGTAAGATATCAACTTCGTTTTGGTCTGTTGAGGGATATCTTTTTTGGACGCGGGAGGAAACACTTTGCAGGAGATCGCGGCTTTCCAACTGAAGCCAACAATTACGATATATTAACGACCGAATACGTACTTGCAATGTCCAAACAGATCTGTGTTAAGCATGGAATCAACTTACTGGTGCTGGCGGACGGATGGATACCAAAAGATAAACAGCGCGAGAACACCCATACCGAAGGAAGGGGCCGGTGGAACATAGCAGTGCAGCGGGCCGCAAAAAAATACGAGACCCATTTTATCGACCTGCAATCAGCATTTGCGCGTGACTTTGCCCAAAATGGCTGCAGTCTAAGCTTTGACCACGATCCGCATTGGAATGAGTATGGACATCAACTGGCTGCTGATCAACTTTTCGCTTATATTCAAGCGCATCAATTAATATAGCCAATACAACTCTCTTGGGTCAGGAAGAAAAGCTGCTTTTCATTCAATAATCTTTTTGATTTCTTCATAAATGGCCTGAGCCACGATACGATGAGCCTCTGCATTCGGGTGGCTGTCAGTTAAAGATATCCAAAATTCACTTCCATCCCTACCTTTAAAGTAGGGGAAAAGATCGATCACCCGAATTCCCTCTCGCTTGCAGAAAGACACGATTGCAGAATGAGCTTCAGCCCACATATACGAGTCATCAAGATTAACGAAAAAGGGAAAGATCACAACTAGCAACGGACATCCATTTTTCTTCCCTATTGCGGCGATGTCCCTCAAAGAATCCGTGGCTATCTTCCATCCTTCATTGCCGTCTTTGTAGGCGTCTCGGTAATAGATAGACTCGGTTTCAATGGGGAGATCGTACTTCTTAGCCAGGGCCGACACTCGCATAAGCAAGAAGTATAGCAGCTGGGATTTATTCTTTAGATATCTGTATAAACTGAATATTCTAGGTTCCGAGTCGCGAACGACCGAATTCCGGAACTGCCGCGGGCTGTCCAGTTCACGATCTTTTGTCCAATTAGGGTTCAACACATCGATGTCATTTAGAACAAATCCTAAAATAAGCAAATCGGGTTGGTATTGAAGACCTTTCTCTTTAAGATAGATCGATTCCTGATAGGTATTGTAAGCGGGAACACCCATGTTGAGAACCTCGAAATTCCGTTGCAGTGAGGCTTTATTCAACATTGTTTCCAACTGTTTGAGGTATGTATCCTCGATTTGGACCCCTGCACCGAACGTCACTGAATCCCCAAGACCGATGATTCTGAAGACATTCTTTTTCTTTTTTTCTGAAAATTCTCGATCTCTGAATCCTGCCGCGTTGATTCGCACCCTTACGCCATTTCGCATGCCCTCGTAGTGCGGAATGAGTCCTACCAGGCGGGGAGAATGCTCTAATTTCTGAAACATGGTCGTGGAAGGTCTGCGGTGTGTCAACAGCCTCATGGTCACTTCACCTACGACAAACAGGAAAATCAGACTCGCCGCCGTTAGGAGCAAGCCCTGGAGCATTCTCTTTATGGATGCGCGATCTTTCATCGGTCCTTCCCCAACGGGTCCATCCATTGTGACAAAAGATGGCAGCCGAAACACGGGACAGGGAACGCGGGCGCCTCGACAGGATTCCGACGGAAGATGCGGCGGGATGCAGTATACCGCTCGTTGTTCCAGATCTTATCAAAATTTTCCGAATTGATGTTGCCCAGGCTTCCATCAAAAGTGAGGCAGCAGGGGCGAACTACACCGTTCCAGCCAATATAGGCTTCGTACCATAGTTTAGGGCATATATTCAGTTCGACCTTAAGCTTTTGCGCTTGTTCTTTTTCACTTCCATCGGCACCCAATCGAGGAATGTACCTCGGCCCCACCTCCTTGAGTATGAATTCCTCGACGCCGCTGCTCCGGCTGTACTCTATGGCTCCCGGCACCTCATGCCGATTATGATCCATCACGATGAACTGCAGCTGGATAGCGGGATCTCGCCTGCCCAACTCACGCTTCCTCCTCATAATGGCTTCGATATTTCGCTTAACCGCTTCCACATCGCCCCTTACCCTGTATTTTTGGTAAGTGGATTGAGTTATCCCATCAAGGCTCACCACCAGCAGTTCCAATCCCGAATCGACAAGCCGCTCAACGTCTCCTTGCTGGAGATGGCAAAGGTTGGTGCTGATCACGGTTCTGATGTTGTTTTTGGCGGCATAGCCTATCATTGAATAGATATCTTTGAGGAGCATGGGCTCACCAAACCCGTACAGCAGTATCTCGTAGAGATAATCCTTCAGTTCATCTATGATCTTAAAAAAAGTGGCCAGCGGCATTTTTCCCGAAGGATCAGGATTTATACCTTGGCCGGTGGGGCAGCTCGGGCACTGCAACTGACAGATATTGGTCGGCTCGATCTGAGCAATGAACGGATAACCTCGGACGACCTCCCTCCTTAAACCTGTCTCAATCGTGATCGACAAAAGATTGAAAAGCTTAGCGGGGGTAGTGTGGCAGATGTAAGACTGCAACCGCCTTAAATAACGTTTTACCATAAGGTGTTTTGGGAGCACCGCTTTTCTCTGCAATATCTTTTTCTGAAACATCGTCCTGCCCAGATCGCTTTCCCAAAACAAGTCGTTTTTCAAAATCTTCGATAGTAGTCGATAAGACTATGGATGAATTTAGATCCCAGGGGTGATTTTTCAATGAGCGCTTTTATTTCTTTCCGCAACATAATCCCGACCGGATACGACGCGGCGGGACCGATGTCGGACAAAATCGAGGCGTCGAGATTTTCCGTGTAGCGCTCGAAAAAGCGAAAAGAACAGTTTTTGCACCCTCGGGTTTGTCTGTGAGTGATCATCTCCTTTCGCAGTTTCTGATAACGTTTCCCGTTCCATATCTCGTGGAAGGACTGCTTGTGCAGGTCTCCCATTTGCCGCATGGCCCCGACACAGCACGGTTCAATGGTCCCCTTGTTGGTAATGGAGACTGAATTCCATGGCAGCAGACAATACTTCCTGAGGATCTTTTTGGTTTCCTTTTGCTTCGGGATCGATTCCACAGCCGAGATGGAACCACAGTTGAAAGGAGGTGGTATGTCCAGCTTCAGACCCTTTTCCTTCGCCAACCGGGCGGCCTTGTCGCGGATACGGTTGTAAGTGTCCATGTGATAGTAGAGCGACTGATATCTCTGACTTTCTGTTTGAGGCATCAGGTGCATGACAACAATTTCATCTATTCCGAGACGGGCGCCTAATTCGATCAACGATGGAAGTTCGTAGACATTCTTGTAGCAGGCCGCAAAATTAAATGCGATTCTGCTTGTGCTGTGAGGATGTTTCTCTCGATTCTCTTTAATCTCCTCTAGACGTTGGACAAGCTTGGAAAGATTCACCCCTCTGATCAGCTTCAGAGTTTCTTCGGTAGCTCCATCGATGGATACGCGAATATCCACACTGTGGTCGATCAATTTCTTTATGCGCTCCCCGGTCAGAAGAACCCCGTTTGTGCATATCTCGAGCTTCATGGGGAACTGCAACAGGCGATCACAATACCGGTCCCACTCTTTTGCATAAAGAGGTTCTCCCCTGTTATTTCCTCCCATGACGCATGTTTTCAGGTAGGGGAAAAGCTCTTTTTCCAGGTATTCAAAAACCTTCCAATCAAGATCGACCAAATCCCTTGTTCTGGTACTTCCCCTTCCGGGAATTCCCAGGCAATGCGCACAAGAAAGATTGCACTTGCCGGAAACCGCGAGCCATAAGTGAGTCGGTCTCGATTCCAGGAGAAGTCTCTGTTCCCTTATTTCTAAATGGTTCAGGGATTCATTCGCATGGTGCAGGTTTTGGGTGGATTGATTGTTCATTTTTCTGTTTCCGGATGCGCTCTAATCGATATAGCCAAGAGCTCGCAGTCTATCTTTAAAGGATTCGGACTCTTCTTGCGAAAGGGGAGTGACGACTTGACCGGACCAACCCGAATGGGGAGCGTCGGAAAACATTTTGGGATGGTGCAACAGGTAATCCGACTTAAAAGCCTCCTCCAGAACTCTTCCGTCCATATGGGCAGGAATCGGTAATCCCATTAGATAGAGGATGGTTGGAGCCAAATCAATGATTCGAGCGCCACTGATAGTTTTGCCCGACGCGAAGGCAGGTCCCGAGGCAATCAAAATTCCGTTCATGCGGTGTTGTCCCGACCAGCGGTGGTTCCCGAAAAGACTCTCAGTCGTAAGCCCAAAATAAAGATTCTCCAATTCGCCACCGCCATGGTAGCCATCCTGCAAGAGACAGATGAGATCGGGGGCGTTGTCAAGCTGGCTTCCATGATAGATATCCGTAGCTTTCAAGACGGCTCTAACAACCTTTTCCCCCGTCTCGGGATCTTTGATGTCCTTGAGCCTGGTCTCGATTTCCTCTCTCACCTGCTCATATTGAGCACCAGGATTGACGCTGCCTCCAGGAAATTTGCCCTTCACATTTATATAGATATTGGGAAACGAGCCTTCACAGAAAGCAACGGTGTTCTCCCAATCTACACGGTTCAGGTAAGAAGCCGAAGCCACACCAATTGAGATCCCTCTCAATTTGGCCATCAATTTCTTGAAAGACTCGAACCGGCTATTCATCCCCCAAGGAAGCAGCCACCGATCTGACAGCTTTCTCATTAGCTTGACTATCAGATGTTTGGGGTGCCCGGTTTCGTCCGCGCGGATCCTGAGGTAGCCCTCTTTTCTCAGCCAGTTATTGATTAAGAAATTTCTATACAAAAGGCCTTGGCCATGATCGGACATCACTAATATATTGGTATTAGGGTCCGCACGATTAACAAGCTCTCCCAGGAACTTATCCATTTCTTGGTAGATGGTATGAATATAGTGTCCGTATCGCCGCGAGCCAGGCTCTTCAAATCCAGGATGTAAAGGATCCATGTATTTCCAGCAGTCATGCTGAATTTCATCGGTGGCCGTTGCAACGTAAACCAACAAGTCGACTTCTTCTTTTAATGCAAAGCGGCGCAGCACCTCTCTATGATTGTCGATCATATCGATCATGGACTGCAGGTATTTTTTGTTGGTCGGATCTGAGCTGGTCACATAGTCCGGATTCAGGGTGTAGCCACCGAATTCGTTTTCCAGTTCTCTTTGCAGCTCGATTGGATGAGTGAATTGGACTTTAGTGCCGGGAGTGCCCAAACCAGAGATCATAAAACCATGGATCTTTTCCACCGGGTAAGTAATCGGAACATTCATCACACCGACCGTTCTCCCCGCTTTGGAGGCAATTTGCCAGAATGATTCCGTTTTTCGGTGAGTTGAATTGATGACATGGAAGCGATAACTGCCCGGCATGCGACCAAAAAAATCAAAAATACCGTGTTTTCCCGGATTGGTACCAGTGATGAAAGACGACCATGCGACCGGGCTTAGAGGGGGAACCGTCGATTCAAGGTCCCCCCTTACACCATTCCGGATGAGTTTCTCCAGATTTGGCAATCTGCCTTGCTTTAGCAGGGGATCGATCACATCGAAGGTCGCACCATCCAATCCCAGCACCAAAACCTTGGAGTGTTCCTTGTCGGGCGTCATCGTTTTCAGCAGCCTTTCTCAATGATTAATCCAAATACCCAAGAGCACGTAACCGTTCTCTTATGGCCTCATCGTCTTCGGCACTGATCTCGGTATGAACCGGAGTCCCTTCTTGAGGACTGCCAGGTCCCCTGAAGCGTGGCTTGCGAATTTTGATCCGGCCAGCCGTAAAAGCGTCTAACAAGGGTTGGCCATCCATATCAGACGGGATTTCCTGATTTAGGAGATATAGTACAGTAGGCGCAATATCTATCACTTTGGCGCCTTCTATGCCAAATCCGGGTTTCACACCGGGACCATTGAGAATGAAAATGCCATTTGGATCATGAATCCCCGACCAACTATGATCTTGAAAAAGATCGTCGGCATGTTCAGATCGGCCGGCCATGGTAGGAAGTCTTTCTCGACTTGCCGAGACGAAATAGTTCCGCTGACTCGTCACGATCAAATCGGGAGCAGCATCCGCATAAGTCCCACTGAAAACCGCTTCACGCCTGTAAACTTCCTGAACGACCGGCATACCGTTCGATGGATCTCTGACCATTTTCAGTTTTGCGGCGATTTCGGCACAAAGCGAGTCATATTCCTGGCCGTGTCTCACGATGCCTTGCGGCTCCCGATCCTTTACATTCAAGTAAATGTACCCATAGGTCCCGTCGGCGAAGGCTCGGGTCTTTTCCCAGTCGATTGGCTGAAACGGAAGACGGGGCGGTCTTTTGGCAAGTCGATGCTTCATGTTTCTAGCAAAAGATAACCAGACGTCCCGGTTGAGATAACGGCGGAACCCGTTTTTTAGGCGGAGATATCCTTCTTGGAGCAGCCAGTTGTTCAGCACAAAAAGTTTATGAAGCGGCTGGAACCCGTGGTCGGAAACGATCAGAACCGTCAGATCGTCTCTCCCCTCAATCAATTCACCTATACCCTCATCCAATCGGGTATAAACTTCGGCAATGGCGTTCTTGAATGAGCTTGACACGCTCGGATCATGTGCCGGATGGGTGCAATCCATGTCCTTCCAATAGAAGTGCTGCGCTCCGTCCGTCGCAATAAAGACCACGAAAAAGAAATCCCAATCGCGATTCGCTGCAAGATAGCGGGCTGCAGCAAGACGACAATCGAGCATCTCAAACATTCCCTGCAGGTGCTTCTCCCTGGTGGTCAAGGCATACGGGTTGGTGAGCAGATACCTTCCGATTTTCGCCGTGAGCTCAGCATATAGAGCCGCAGGGTAGGTCAGGTTCCTCTGCGGATCGGGGCTGTCAAGGCCGGAAACCATGAAGCCCAATACTTCTTCCGGCGGATAGGACATGGTCACATTGATGATTCCGACTCGTTTGCCGCGCTCACTCAGCAAAGACCAAATTGTCGGCGATCCTCTCTCTCCACCTCGGGTGCTCGTGAATGTATAATGGCCCGGTTGCCTGGCTATAAAATCAAAAATAGCATGGTTGCCGGGTCTTTTGCCTGTAACCATGGACGTCCAGGCCACCGGACTGATATCAGGAATGGTGGACGTGAGCACGCCGGATGCGCCTGTACTGATAAGCTTTGACAAAACAGGCAATTTCCCATTGTCCATCAACGGTTGGATGACATCAAAGGTTGCTCCGTCAAGTCCGATCATGATAACTTTATTTTTAGGCATTTCGTTGACTGTTCGCTCAGCACTGGATTATGAATGGAAATGCTGGTCTGGAAAGCATCTCTAAAAGGAAAAAGCCTTCTCTTATGAAAAGGGCGTAAACAACAGCGAAACTGAAAAAATCCAATGACAACTATTTACTCATATGCAATCGAAGCTTCGACAGCAGTCTCGCATCTTGCCTCAAGGTCTGGGTCTGCACACGAATGTATCATTACTCAAGAACACAGAGCCAGTCTCGAAGCTCATCGCGCCACCCCCATAGCAAATGATCAGATGACGGCTGGAATCGTAGACCATAGCGTGGCCGAATTTCGGACTCGGGGCATTATTTGACAGCATTTGCGTCCATTCACATCCGTTGTATCTCCACATATCATCAAGACGATTGCTCCAGCCCTCGAGTGATTGCAGTCCACCCAGAAGGATGACTCTATGGTTGGTCGAAACCATCCGAGCACCAACTCTCCCACCAGGCGTGGAGGAAGTCACGACCTCAACCCAGTTGGAACCGTCATATTCCCATGTTTGTGCATTATCTGCACCAAGACCGTCTTTTGATTTTCCTCCATATATCACAACCAGATTTCTTGAGCTATCAAAGGTCATAGCAAAGTCTTCTCTGGGGGGCGGTGACATCGGCGGTGACTTCAGTTCCCAATTGAAGCCATCATATTCCCAAGTCTCGTCATTCCTTCCATTCATTCCACTGTAACCACCAAATAACACAGTTACGCCCCGACATGAATCGAATGCCATTCCATGCACAGCCCGAGCACTAGGTGCGTCTTTTGTGCTGATTTTGATCCAGTCAAAACCATCATACTCCCAAGTTTCATTACTAAATTGCTTCTCTTGCCTTCCACCGAAAAGAACTACTCGGCCCCTGGCAGAATCAAAAACCAATTTATGACCGCCTCTCGGGCTGGGAGCGTCTTGGCACTCAATCCGATTCCAGGTAGAACCATTGTATTCCCAAGTCTCGTTGCTGTATTCTTGGCCCACTGATCCCCCAAACAGCACAACTCGATCCCGTGCCGAATCATACACCATATCATGATAAATTCTGGGGCTGGGAGCTTGTGGCGGATAGGTCAGGAACCAGTTCGATTCGGAAGCATAGATTTCAGATAAGAATCCGCCCAGGACAAACAAAATAAGATAGCAGATTACAAGTTTCCTTGACCACACAGCACGTCCCCCATCTCCCATAACCATCCCATTTCCTTTTGGTCCGTCTCATTCGTTTTTCTCATCATCACTAAACCCGGCAATTAGGATTTCTTCGTTCGCATGGCGGCTTCTACTAAATCAGTTCTAATAGGATCAGGCGTTGCTTATCTTCACTACTGGATAAATGTTATCGATCGGTTTCTATGAAAACGGGGATACCATCAGCCAACTGGATCTTTAGAGCATTTTTTGAGCCTTTAACTTCGCGGGCTTGGAATGCAGAACGGTGGTCCTGAATGTCAACACCTGCTTTTGTTTCAGGTACCGCTTTGGTTACCTTCGCCCTGTTAAAGCCGTTCAGTATGACGGTTTTCGAATCCGCCAGATCGATTTTCGCTTCATAAAATGCGACATAAATGGGTTGCTCACTGATAACGAACTTATACAGGAAGATGTAATTTTCTCCATTCTCAATGATTTCAGTCTTATTATTATCGAATCCGCGAAGCTTTTCGATAAGTTTTTTGACCGAAAAATAACTAAGCTTGGGAACAAGTTCGTTGACATGGTGCACTCCAGGGGTCCACAACAATGAATCCAGCGTACGTCCCTTTTGCTTACCCCCGGGGCCGCCTATTTTGGAAAATTTCCGTTCAACAACTCCGCCGTTGTGATGGATTTGGTCGAACCCCAGGGCAGCCCCGGTAATATAGCGACGGAGCATACCTATTGCCTGATCCGTCTCGGATGCATAAGGCAGATCCCCCTGAGGGTCCCCTCCCCCATAGGTAGTCACCTCCATAAAAAACCCGACATCATCGTATCCATATTTTTTTGCCAGTTGCCGATAGTGCTTCAACCACTTCCCCATCTCTCTATGAGCAGGATCGTATGGATTTCCTTGGCCTATAAAATGAATATCCATGTAATCAAAATATCTACCGGGATATTGCTGGAGAGCTTTGAAAATGTCTTCAACAAAATTTTCACGTTTATCAAATCCAAAGAGGGCGGGGGATGGCGCTGCGAGCACGATTTTTGCCTCGGGCTGAACATTTCTGAGCTCATCCACGGTAATTTTCAAGAGTTTAGCATAATTTTCGGCGCTGTCTTTCCAATGCATGGACAGCTCATTTACAACCTGCCATACCTTAACCGTCTCTTTGTAACGTTCGGCGGTCATGTTTACGTATCTCTTGTATCCGGCTAGATCTTCAGGAGTTTTTGGCAGTTCCCCGGGGTTCTCATGATAGCCGGCACCCGCCATCAAGCGATGCGGTTCGATGGTAAAAACCGGTTTGAAGCCATAGGTTTTTGCCTGCACCACATATTCATCTGAGAGCCTCCAGTTGAACTTGCCTTTCTCCGGTTCTACAAATCCCCAGATGCAGGCGACATTGGACTTGAAGGACACAGCGCCAAGATCGGCAAGGTAGGCTGCCTCCTTACCAACATAATCGATATTGTTCTGGATCATATAAGACCAGAATGAAAACGGGTGGTCGCCCAATATGCTCCGGTCTTTTTTTACATTGTTTTCTTTAGGCTGATAGACAACTTTGACATCGGCGGGCACGTCCACCCTCACCGGTTCGAGATCCGCATCGGAGCTCAAGTCAAATTTGTTTTCAGAGCCCCGCTGACCTGAAAACTTTCTTCCCTCGGATGGACGCCCGGATCTAAGCTCCTCCCTGGTTATCGAACCATCGCTATTTGAATCCATCCGATTAAAGAATCTTTCCGGTCCCGGAAACTCGGAGCGGCTGACAGCCCCGTCCCCATCCTTATCAAAGTTAGTGATCACATCGCCTTTAAGGGGCGTCGGACCCGTTTGGGACTGACCGGAGAGGGGGCAGAGTGCGAGCACAATGCCACTAAGTATCAATATCTTAAAATGACGATGAAATTTGCTGACTGACATCACTGCTCCTTTCATACAATCCCACTGCCTGCACTAATCCAGATAGCCAAGATCGCGCAATCTCGCTCGGACCGCCGCCGCCTCCTCCTCCGAGTAGGATTCTCCCTCTGCGGGCTCATTGGGTGCGGAGCCTTCATAATCTTTGTAACAGGGCGGAACAGACCGAAGGTAGGAACTTTCGATCGCTGCCTCCAAAACCATGCCGTCCATCTCTCTTGGAATCTCCAGCCCCATCAGATACATCAAAGTGGGAGCAACATCGATGATGTTTGCATTTGGGAGTGTACGGCCGGCTTTGATGAAAGGGCCTTTCATGATCAAAACGCCCTCTCTGTGATGCTGGCCCGCCCAGTTGTGCGGTACGAAAACCTCTCGATCTGTTGTCTTGATGTTTAGCAAGGCTTTCTGGCGCTCCCCCATAAAAAAGTAACCGTCATTCCAAAGGATATAAATGTCGGGCGCCCAATGAGCGAGGTTGCCGGTCATTACTTCTTCACGCCGAAAGGCTTCTTTAATCACTCGCTCTCCCGTGGCGGGATCTTCCAGAGCCAGTAGCTCAGAAATGAGCGTTTCTCGGAGGCTTTCGTAGTGCTTACCCGGCTCAACCGTACCCAGCGGCTCCCGCCCCCTTACGTTCAAGTATATGCCGTAACTGCTAATTGCAAAGGCTTGCGTGGTCCTCATGTCCACGTTGGGTAAGACATTGAAAGAGCCGGAGCCTGGTCGGGTGTTGCGCCGGTCTCTTCGCAACACGCTCACAGCGCCTTCCGGAAGCACACTCTTTATGGCTCGTTTAGCCAGGTTCCCAATCTCTCTGTGAGCCCTTCTGTAAAAGGGCAACGGAGGGCGAAGCGTCTGATAGCCCCGTCCGGCCAGCCAGAGGTTGACACGGACACCTTTTCGAATGGAGGCAAAACCATGGTCCGAAACAATGAAGATGTTATCCTGCGGGCCAAACTGTTTCAACAAAATGCCCACCTTCTGATCGACCTTTTGGTAAACTTCCTCGACAACGCCCGAATAGTCTCCTGGAATGCCCGTTTCATCACCACCGGCAGGATTCTTCCAAAAATTGTGCTGAGCTCTATCCACCGCCTCGAAGACAGTGAAAAAAAAGTCCGTGGGATATCTTTCGATCAAATATCGAGATACGGCGAACCGATTGTCTAAGATCTCGTAAAGACCTTTTACCAACCTGTCGGGCCTTCCTCCCATGGAACGGAAATCCATGTCTTCGAGCCGATATCCCCCGATTTCCCTTCGGAGCTCCTCGACAAGTGAGGCCGGGTGCATGAGCTCACTGTTTTGGCGCGGGGAGTCCATCCCCGAAATCATAAAGCCGTTCACGCGATCTGGAGGGTAGGTCATTGGAACATTTATTACACCAACGGTTCTCCCTGCCAGGCTCAGTTGCTGCCAGATGGGGGTGGCTCCGCGGGACAGTGCGTTGGCGAGCTCAACTTCATAGGAATCCGCCCTTCTCCGCAGGAAATCGATGATGCCATGCTTGCCCGGTTGCATGCCGGTCGCCAGAGAAGTCCAGGCCACCGGACTCAGCGGAGGTATGGTTGAGAGCAAACGTGCACGGCTGCCATGGGACATCAAATAGGCGAGATGCGGCAGCCTGCCTGCGGCCACCAAGGGATCGATCACATCAAAGGTGGCGCCGTCAATGCCGATAACAACCGTTCGCTTATCACTCGTGGTTTTGAGCTCCAACGATTTCATGGTCGAGAGGTCCTTCCGGTTTGCTGTGGACCCCGAAAGCTGATGGCTCCTTTCAGCAAGCCAATTTCTTCCTTCGATATAGCAGCAGTGAGCTTGATGGCCAACAGGTAGGTCGCCAGTCCAATTGACAATGCAGCCAGCCAGTTGAGATCGCGCGAGAAATACATGATCAATCCCATTAATGCACTGCTCAATAACGGTTTCGGGAAGGTAGCCCGAAATGGCACATGGATTCCATTCTTGGCAATGTAACCATACGATAGTATAAACCGCACAACATAGGCCGAAAGGGTGCCGATACAGGCCCCGAGAAACCCGTAAAACGGCACCAGCAGGATATCCAAAGCCAAGTTTATCACAAACATGATAGCATGAGTCAATGCAGTAAACCACTGCTTATCGAGTGAGACCAGCACCGTATTGAACAGGGATTCCAGAAACATCAGATTGATCATCCAGATTAGGATCTGAAGGGCGACAGCCGCCTGCTTGAATTCTTCCCCGAAGATGGCCACCGTGATTTCAGTGGCGAGCATCGTCGCAGCTACAGCCATCGGCAAAGTCATGCATAAAAAAAACTTGAACACCTTTGCGTAAATGGCTTCGAATGAGCTTCTGGAGTCTTCAGCCAGGCGTGAAAAAAGCGGCAGCAGAGCGGTGGTGAACGCCATGGGAACTATCTGAAGCCTTGTGATCAAAGAATAGGGAGCATTGAACAAGGCAATCTCCGTTAAACTTCGCAGTGCTTTGAGCACAAAAATGTCAACCCTGAGGAAGCTCTGCCGGAAGACCAACTCCAGAAACAAAGGAAAGGATTCTTTAAGCAGATAACTGAGTCGCGCCGTGTCAATCTTATAAGAGGGTCTGCAGAACTTTTTGGCGACCAGGGCGTAGCCTAAGAAAAGGCTTAACAGGTTGGGAATAAAAAGAGCCCAAAGCAAGGCAAGAAACCCCAGGTCGAAGAAAACCACCGCCAAAATCAGCACCACGCCTACAACCCGGCTAAGAAGCGTAAATAAGGTGTTATAGACCATATTTTCATAAGCAAAAAACACGGTCATGAAGGACATGCCGAAGACCGCTGCGATTTCGGCGCCGGTAATTAGATAAGCGGCAAATGCATAATTGTCTGTCAGGCCAAGCAGCCGCACCGCAATGAAGACGACAAACAGAGCAACAAGTGAAAGTGCTCCTCTTAGCAGCAGCAAGGACCCGAGGTAGGTATCGACATTGTCTCGGTTCCGGCTCAGCTCGCGCATCATGATGCGTCTGAAACCGAAATGCGGAATGGGAATTATGAGAGCAACAATGGAGCTTAGGAAGGCATACTGCCCGTAGACTTCGACTCCCAAATATCTGGCAAAGACAGCTACGGTAAGAAGTCCAAATAGCAGATCAAGCAGATTGGCCGCCAGAATCAACAGGGAATTTCTTGTTATTCTGGCAGATTGGGAGACTGCTTGAGCTCGTTCACGAGCAGATACCGAAGGCCGATCTGACATTTTAGCCAACGATTCTTCTGAAGAGACTCTTCTTTACAGGCTTCGGCTGGTCTACCTTGACCGATTCTCCTCGAATGACCTGATCGGGTGCAACTTCAACCATCTCCCGAGCTTTGCGTGACCCAACAATCCGGGCTGCAGCATTGACGGCCGGTAAGAGAGCGTAGGGAGAATGGGCGACCGAATGGACATCGCTCGCGATCATCTGCACAAGATCGTGGGATAATAAGGTCTTGGCGGCAGATCTAGCCATCCTGCCGTGCTTCCCAAGCAAACTGCCTGCGTTTAGATGCGCCAAAATCCCTCTTTGAATAAAGCCAAAAAGCCAGTTCGGATTCGTTGCGATCTCGATGTTTCTTTCCGGATGAGCAAGTATGGGTGTGATTCCCTGCCGCTGAAAATCAAAGAAGACTTGATCAGTATAGGGAGGAATTTCGTGGTGAGGCAATTCAACCAGCACGTATTTTCCTTGACCGTTTATGGTGAGCTGCGGGTTGGCTTTGACGATAAGCGCACAATCTGGAAACATAAACAGTTCCGCTCCACGGAGGATCTCAATCTGAACCCCGTCCGCGCACGATTGCTGCCGAAGTTTATCGAAAGCATTATTGATGTCTTGCAGGGTGGTCGCCTTCGGCTCGTCCAGGATGTGTGGCGTCGCAACTATTGTATGGACACCCTCTGCGGCGGCTTGTTTGATGATGCGCATAGATGCCCTAATGGTGGTTGGGCCATCATCGACGCCAAAGAGGATATGCGAATGGATGTCAATCATTTATCAAGATTATAGTAGCCACTCTTATAATAGTAGCCGTAGTATCCACCTGCTTCGATGCTTAACTTGTTCAAAACCATCCCGGTCAGCTTTACATTGGCTCGGTCGAGGTGCTCAGCCACGTTGGCGATCGAGCCCCGAGTTGCTCTCCTGCTCTCCAGCACCAGAATGGCAGAATCACAACAGCCGGCAAGGACAATGGCATCATTGGCGATAAGGACTGGGGGAGAGTCCACGATTATCATGTCATATCGTTCAGAGAGCTGTTTAATTAACTCGGCCATGTTTTCCGATTCAATCATCTGGCCGGGATCAGGGGGCACTGGTCCGCTCATCAAAACACTGACTCCCGGAATGCCGGTAGTCTGGATCACTTGCTCCATATCTGTCCCATCGGTCAGCACATTAGTCAGACCTGCTGAATTCGATAATCCAAACAGCTGATGGACGCGGGGTTTGCGGAGGTCGGCGTCAACTATAAGCACGCGCTTTTCTTCGCGGCTGATGGATATGGCCAGATTGACCACCGTAGTCGTTTTACCCTCGTTTTCCATCGAGCTACTGACGAGCAGACTCTTGACACTCTTTCCCAACGTAGAAAAGCGAATATTATTCCGCAATGTTCGGTAAGACTCACATATCGGGTCCTTGGGATCTTTGTCGGCTATCAGAGGGCTCTCTTTGGCGCTGAACTTGATGATACTTCCAAGAAAGGTGAAATCCGCATATTGCTTGGCGTCTTCCGGCGTTTTAATGGTATCGTCCAGGTAGTCGACCAGGAAACACAAGGCCAGGCCCAGTATCAGCCCGAGAAAACCGGCCACACTTGCATTCAAATAAATGTTCGGAGAAATCGGTTCGTCGATGGGAGGTGCTACTGCCGCATCAGCGAGTCTGATATCCGACAGCGTCATGGCTTCGGCTACACCCACCTGGTAGAGATATTCGAGCAATGCCGCATACAACTCTTGGCTTACGGTGAGCTTGGATTTGAGTTGGGCATCGATAACCGCCTTGTCAGGTATCGTGTATAATAATGAAAGATACTTTTCAATGTCCGCATTGACATTGGTCAGATGAACCCTCAAGGCAGCCAACTCTCTCTCAAGCAGTTGCATGTCCTTTGACGAACCTTTGTAAAATGCCATTTCCTTTTTTAATTCAGCTTTTGCTTTGCCGATTTGTTCTCTTAGAATTCTGACGTCAATGTGCTCCGAGGTTTTTTCCGTTAACATTTGAGCCAATTGTGTCTCAAGCTCAAGCAGCTTTCTTTTGACCGTCTCCAAATAAGGATTTTCAGAAATGGCCGAACCCGAGACGTTGGTATCACTCTCTTTGGCAAGCTGTCTCTGTAGGGTATCAATTTTTGCTTCGACTTCAGCGATATCGATAATATTATCTTCTTTTTGCTGCATCAGTTCGGCAATTTTCTCGATCGCCACTTTGGACTCGATTGCGAGATCAACCGTTTGATGTTTTATTTTGAAATCTTTGATCTCCTCGAGGGTTTCAAGGTATTCTTTTTTTGCTTTCTTGATTTGCTCGTCAATAAAAAGCTTAGCGCTCTTGTATTGTCCTCTTCTTTGATTAAGATTCTCTTCGAGGAATATCTCCGCAACCGTATTTGCGATCATAGCCGCTTCATCCGGGTCGCTCGACAAGGACCTGATCTCGATAATGTCCGTGTCTTCAACCTCTGTGGCCTCCAGATAGGGCTTTGATGTGAATGTGCTTATTATGATGTTGGACTTCAGCAAGTCACTGGCCTTCCTGAGATTGCCGTCAGTGTCCCGCAGCTGCAAAAGCGCAATAACCTGCTTGATATTGGGCTCAATTGTTGCCAATGCAATTGTGTTTTTTACCGTTGTGTCCGAACTGGTCCCGAACGGGATCAGATCTGACAGATCGGAAAGACCGATGCTGGAAAGAATCGATTCTGCCGGGTTTGAGGCTTCAATGATGAGCTTCGACTTTGTCTCGTATTTCGGTGGAATCAAATAGCTGGTAACGACCGCTGAGACCAGGACAAGCAAGAAAGCTTGCAGCACAATCCACTTTCTGCGCCAGACAATATTCCAGATATTCCATAATTCCATTTTGTTTAATCGATTCCACCGATTTTCTGCAGAGAGCGAGATGCATTATAGCGCACAAACTTATCGTCGCTTTTTAACAGCGTCGCCAAGACCGGAATTGCCGTTTTATCCCCGATGTTTCCCAGTGCCCAGATTGTTGTGAGTCGGGTTTCTTTTTTCGGCAATATCGCAATCAAGAACGGGACCGAGTCCCGACTCTTGAGCTTCCCAAGCACCTCTATCGCCGCCTCTCTAATTTCTTGGTCATCGTCTTTTAAGAGAGGAATAATGATCTCGGCGGCCCTCTCTTCCCCTATTTTACCCAATGCCTCCATAGCTTCAATTTTGATAAATTTTGGTGCATTTGCGGTGATAAGTGCGGAAAGTGCCTCCACCGCACTGCTGTCTTGTGTTTCACCAAGCTTATAAATAGCTGCTTTTTGCACCATAACGTTATCGCTCTTCAAATCTTGCAGGTACGTTTCTGAGGTATTCGGCACGCACCCGAGATGCAAAAACAAAACTGCAATCAACACTAATCTCGGCATGAGAACTATCAAGTTGTCAACCTCGGACTTCTCGGTACCACAAATCAAAAAACGGGCCTCAGGGCGCAACAACAACACCCCGATCAGTGCTTTTGCCGCTTAGAGCATCGATAACGTCGGGCATAAAAATGATGGCTCGTTGGATATTTGTGAACGGGCGAACTATAGTATCCAAGGTAGTCATAAATTTCCCTATGTCGGCTATCTTGGTGGGTGGAACGTAAACGATGTCCCCATTCTTGGCGTATACATATTTATCGATCTCGCCCTTCTCCAGCGTATCCATGATATTCATGTTCAACAAGTTCGCCCTGATCGTCTCTTTCTCCTGCCTGATCAACAATACGGCTCGCTTATTGGCTTCATTGGTGAAACCACCAGCCTTTGCAATCGCTTCCCAGGCGTACATTTTTTGATCCAACACGAAGCCGCCAGGCGACCTGACTTCACCCAGCACATACACATTTTTGCTGCGCAGTTTGGTTAAAGTTATATCCACTTGAGGATTAACGAAGTACTTGGCAAGCTTCGTCGTTATTTCTTGCCTCAGTTGTTCCACGGTCAAACCTGACGCTTTTATTTGGCCGACCATAGGAAAGGAGACGTATCCGGAGGGATCCAGTTGAACCGTTCTATTTAGATCTTGATTTCGCCATACATTGATCGAGATCTCGTCGCCTTCCCCCAGAGTAAATGGGTCGGACGGTGTGTTGATCGGGTTTTGGCGAACTGCCAGATCGATTGATTTCGTGTCTTTCTGAGACAATTTGCTGTGTGAGCATGCAATAAGTAACAGCAACGATACCACAATTGTGAGCCAACGGCACAGTTTCATCGTGCAAGCCTGCATCCTGTGATCCAGTGAATTAGTGGGAACTTGTTCCTGCTTTATGACCGCGTCCCCACTCTTTCAGCAGCGATTCTCACTTAACATTCCTTAATTTTTCAGCACGCATCGCTTGGTGTGGAAATCCTTGAAGTCCGCAATTGAAAAAGACAAACAGCGAAAGCTTATAATGTTTTTTGGCCAAAACCGCAAGTAAAGAAACGGACAGCAAAGAAACGGAAGCGAGGAAGGTCCAGCAAACTCGACTGAGGTCCAGTCCGTGACTCCACCTCACTTGTCTCACCCACAAGACTGAATAAAAACGTCCTTGAATTATGATCACGATAGCGCATATTCTGTCTATTCGATGCTGCCTGGGGAAGGGTGCTCAGGTACACCCACCGGAGAAACGAACCGGAAGAGAAGTTACGTACCTGAGCACTGGTTGCATGCCGCACGCACGATGGCTCCCTGCATTGTCGGAATGAGTGCAAGTTTGCCCGATCAAAAAATCGCTAAATCCAGGCACAAAAAATATTTCTGATGTGTAATTTGGTGTGAGTCAGTTTTCTTATGCGTATAGGTTTGGACCTTCATACTATGACCGAGCTCATGCAGGGTTCGCGAACTTATATATACAATCTGATCAAATCTATTTTAGAACTGGACCGTACGAACGAATATTATTTATATTTTTCAGATTTTGAAAACGTAGCCACTGATTCCCTGTTCAAGCGAAGTAATGTCCATTGTAGAATTATTGTCCCATCCTCTCGATTTATCAGGCTTCCCATATCCTTCCCTTTGAAACTGGCTGCCGACAAAATCGATTTGTTTCACTGTCAATACATGGCGCCTCCACTTTGCCCTTGTCCTTACCTCGTCTCTTTGCATGACATCATCCACGAGACCAACCCGCAATTCTATCCAGCAGGCTTGCGATTCTTGATGCACCATCTTTATCCAATAAGCGCAAGACGAGCAGCAAAAGTTCTGACCATTTCACAGTACAGCAAGAGCCAAATTGCAAGGATATACAAAATCCCGGAGGAAAGGATAGTGGTCACTTACGTCGGGGTATCCAATGCTTTTCGCTTCATAGGAGACAAGGAAAAGATCAAGCTCATTGCTGAAAAGTATGGAATCAAAGGTAGATACATTCTTTTCGTGGGTCGCATCGAACCGAGGAAAAACCTTGGCACGCTGATCGATGCCTATCACCTCTTAAGGACAGGCTACGCGATCGATCATCAGCTTGCTATCGCAGGAATGAAGGATCCCCTCTTTGAAGATTTCCATAACAACATCATCGCAAGGGCGGAGGGCGATTCAGTGGTTTTCACCGGTGGAGTGGCGGAAAACGATCTTCCCTACCTTTACAACGGCGCCGATCTTTTTGTTTATCCTTCTTATGCCGAAGGATTCGGACTTCCTGTGCTGGAAGCCATGGCTTGCGGAGTACCGGTGATCGCCGCAAATGGGACTGCACTCCCCGAAGCGGTCGGTAATGCCGGCATCATGGCTCCCCCTGAAAATCCGGAAATTTGGGCGGAAGCCATGCACAGGGTTCTGAGTGATCCTGAATTGCAGGAGACCATGAGCCGAAAAGGCTTGCAGCGAGCCCAGCTGTTCACCTGGCGAAAAACCGCTGAAAAGGTACTGGAAGCCTACTCGGAATTGGCTACGACTGCCAGAACGGAGTTGTTTTAATGTCAGAATGGTGCAAGCCGGAGGCTTGAACCCACTTGCATCCCCTTCGAAAGATCAATGAGGCATGATCACTGAAGAGAGCCCCTTGCGGGATGTTGCGCGGCTTGTAGTATGGTATCCCCTCAGGTGGGCGATCTCAGCTTTACCCACAGCCGAAGCTCTGATGGCTATGGCTGTTCTGGGCAGGCTACACTGCCGTCTGTCCGCGGGAAAGCGCCTCATGTTGAGGGAGAACCTCGGAGCGCTTGATGAATTAGCCAATCAGCCCTCCTTAATGGCAGAGGCGGTCGAACAATACTTTGAAACCCATTATGTGAGCCAGCTGCTTGTTTTCCTGTTCCCCCGATTGAACAGGAATAATATCAGTGCAATTCACGCGTTTGCAGGACTGCAAAAGCTTGACAGGGAGCTTGCTAAGGGCAACGGATGCATTTTGCTCCATGCTCACTTCGGACCCGTGCATCTGCCCCTCTTCGATCTCGGGATTAAGAAATATAACGTTAAACAAATCGGTTACTTGAGAAGACCGGAAGGTCTCAGCCGGATTGGGGAGCAGGTTTCTTTCAAAAAGAGGGAACAGCTCGAGGGACTCATACCGGCTGAGATTGTGCAAGCCAACCGGTTCCTTGGTAGTGCCTTCAGACACCTCAAAAATAACGGAATCTTGCTTATGACGGGCGATGGCACGGGCCGTGGAGAATTCATGGGAAATTTCAAGCCATTTCCCTTTCTGGGCCAAAAGATGCTTTTCCCCATCGGACCCGCAAGACTGGCAAACAAGACCGGGGCCAGTCTTATTCCTTTGTTCACGATCAGGCAGAAACCTGGCCATCGGTATCTGACAATAATTGAAGATCCTCTGGCTTCGGATCTGAGGGAAGCGAACGAAACGCAAATCACAGCAAGATTTCTTCAACTTTTCGAGTTATACGTTAGGCGATATCCAGGCCTGTGGCATTTTTGGGATGAATTCAGAAAAGGCCAGCTGCTCCTCTAAACTCATGGTTTTATGATGAACCTCAAACTTGATCTATTGAAGTGCCGCTCGTTCCGGGAGATCGTAGAGCGCCTTCCCCCGCTCCTCGAGAGCTACGACCATCTATTCCCCAAGGACAAGGCTGCTAGAATTCTGTTAAAGCCCAACCTGAACGCCAACATGAACGCTCTCACCGGCAACACGACGGACCTCAGGCTTCTCAGTGCTGTTCTTCAGTTTTTGAAAGACAAAGGATATCAAGACATCGCCATTGGCGAAGGAACCAACAGCGGCTTCTACCGCAATCGCATAGGGGTAATTTCCAGACTGAAAGTCGATAAATTGGCCGACTACTATGGAATCAGGGTGGTCGACTTCAACTACTCCGAACCCTATGAAATCCAGTTTGAAGACGGCATAAAGGCTCAAGTGGCCCATGAGTGTGTTGCGGCTGATCTGTTCATCAACCTGCCCAAGCTGAAAACCCATTTCGAAGCGGGCATGAGCGTTTGTTTAAAGAGTCTGATCGGTTGCCTGATCGGCCAGGAAAACAAGAAAAAGACCCATCTCAGTCTGGCTGCTAATATCTTAAGAATCAACCAGGCCGTCAAACCTCACCTTCACATCGTGGACGGTCTGATAGCCATGGAGGGGCTCGGGCCGACCCGCGGCACACCCATCCGCCTCGATACGCTGATAGTCGGCACAGATCCTTATTTAATCGATTTGACCAGCGCCCATCTTGCGGGATTCGACTATCGACGGGTCACCACTCTGAGGCTTGCAGAACAGAAGGGACTGCTGACTTCGGAGCACCATGAATTTGCCAAAACACTCTGCCTTCAGCAAAATGCAAAAATTTTCAAGCTTCCCGAGGCAAACTGGTTTGCAGGATTCATACACCATCCAAACAGGCAAAAATACTTTCTTGCCGTTCGAAACACCGCTCTTTTTTCTTACCTGGCATCGACCGAATGGTTCGGTAAACTGCTTTTCCTGAGCGGCCTGAGACAGGATGTCTTTTCTAAGGAGGATATGGTATGTGAAGGCCTTTTCCTGCAATCGGATCGCTGCAATGATTGCGGCTTGTGCGGCCTCTACTGCCCACTGGGGCGGAATTTGCCCGCATCGCTGCCGAAGGAGGAGGATCAGTGCTTGGAATGTCTATATTGCTTCATGGTATGTCCTCAACATGCGATTAGATTTCAAGGAGCTCCCGGCTTTCTTCAGGAACAGCTGCGCCAATATGACAAGCTTATTCGACAGTTGCACCGGCAGCCCTATTCGCAGGAACGCTCATACCCTGTGGGTCGCAACGAGCCATGAAAATGCGGTGTAACCTTTCTTTTAATGTAGGGCTCGTTCCCCGAACGCGCCGAGCAAGGTACGTTCGGGGAACGCACCCTACATTTTCATTGGGACCTGCCATGAAAGAACGACCGACTGCCGGGCCTGGAGGCACAAAGGATAACAAGAAACCGCTTCACCTTCTGACTTCTGACTCTTGCATTTTCACATGAAGAAATCGGACTGTGATTCATGAAAATTCTGGTGCTCAATCCACCTTTCCTGAAGAAGTTCTCGCGGCCTCAGCGCAGCCCTGCCGTTACCAAAAGTGGAACGCTGTATTTTCCCATTTGGCTGGCTTACTGCACCGGAGCTCTCGAACAAGAGGGCTTTGAAGCTTCTCTTCTAGACGCTCCCGCCAGGGGTCTCGAATTACAAGGCATGCTCGATCACACCGCAAAGCTCAGCCCTGATCTCATCGTGATCGACACCAGCACTCCCAGCATAGAAAACGATATCGAGGTCGCAGAACACCTCAAGAAGCTCCTGCCGCAATCTTTCCTGGTGATGGTCGGCACCCACGTTTCAGCGCTGCCGGAAGAGACGTTGGCGATGAGCAAATCACTAGATGCGGTTGCCAGAAGAGAATACGAATATACTATTTTGGCGCTTGCACGCCTCCTTGCGGCAAAAAATAAAAGCGACTTCACCTGCAGCGACCTGGAGAAGATACAAGGACTCTCCTTCAAATGCGATGGCCGCACGATCCAAAATCCCGATCGGCCGTATCTCAAGAACCTGGATGAACTGCCATGGGTCAGCAGAGTCTACAAAAAGCATCTGCACATCCGCGATTACTTCAACCCCAACGCCCTGTACCCCATGGTAACGCTCATCACCAGCCGCGGCTGCCCTTTTCGATGTAACTTCTGTGTATACCCGCAGACTCTCACCGGGAGGAAATACCGGTTTCGCAGCATCGAAGATATTCTCGATGAGATCCAATTCGCCATCGAAGAATTTCCAGAAGCCAAATCCATCTTCTTTGAAGACGACACACTCACCGCCAATAAAAGACGATGTCTGCAGCTTTCTGAAGGCATAATGCAAAGAGGCATTAAAATTGCCTGGACGGCCAATTCACGCATCGATTTGGATTTCGAGACCATGCTGAAAATGAAAGCCGCCGGCTGCAGGGAGCTCTGTGTGGGTTTTGAAAGCGGTGATCAGGAAGTGCTGGACTCAATGAAAAAAGGAATCAAAACGAGCCGCATGTTCCGCTTTATGGAGGATTCCAGAAAGGCCGGACTGTTGATTCACGGATGTTTCATATTGGGATTTCCCGGCGAATCCCTCCGAAGCGTTCACAGTACCATCGACCTTGCCATCAAGCTTAATCCCGATACGGTCCAGTTCTATCCGGTGATGGTCTATCCCGGAACCGAAGCCTACTCCGAGTATCTCAACAGGGGCTGGATCACGGCACAAAGCTACCGTCACTGGATCACACCCGAAGGGTTGCACAACTGCGTGGTCCGAAACGAACATTTCGACTCCGCACAGCTGGTCAAATTGTGCGATCTGGCACGCAGGAGGTTCTATCTCCGACCGCGCTACATTGCATACAAGACGCTTCAAATCATGCAACGACCAAGTGAATTCTTACGCACCGCGAAAGCCGCAAGGACGTTTTTAAAACACCTTCTGTTGGGCTCGAGAGCTTGAGGACTCCGCTTGCGGAAGAGAATGTCATCCTCATTGTCTTATGCGGGGATACCCAAAAGGTAAGATCGCATTGACATTCGAGCTGTCATGGCATACTATTTCAGAAAAGTAAGACTAATCGCCAAAGGTAATACATTATGGAGTCTGTTATAACAAAAAAAGGTCAGGTTGTCATACCTGCAGCTCTGCGCAGAAAATATGGGATGGACTCCGGATCGAAAGTGATTTGGATCGACACCGGCTCGGTGATCAAGCTGATCCCCATTTCAAAGGATCCGATAGCCGCCTTGCGAGGCTGTGCCGCGGGCGAAGGTCTGACCGAAAAGTTGCTGCAAGATAGGCGGGAGGATCAGTCGCGTGAAAAATGACCTCATTTTGCCTGACACATCGGCCATATTCACCATGATGGAAAACGAGGATGGTGCCGACTTGGTGGAAGAGATTCTGCGGACCCGGCAAGTCCTGCTGCCCGCGATTGTACTGTTCGAGGTTTACTACAAGTCGACTCAGCTCCAAGGAAGAGGAATCGCGGAACTGAGATACGGGACTTTGAAAAGTATCCGGGCGACTCACCTTTCAGATCTTAGCGAACCCGTTTTGTTGAAAGGAGGCCAATTTAAAGCAGCTTATCGAATCTCACTTGCGGATGCCATTATTGGAGCGTACGCATACGTGCATAAGGCGACATTGCTTCACAAGGACCCGGAATATGAAGCACTCACCATGATTGATCAGATCAGGCTGCCTTACAAGCGCCCAATCAGTTGATTTACTTGGGAATTTATGCCAACACGATTAACCGCCCGCCACTCAGCCTCGCCTATTGTCAAATGCTCCGTCATCGTGCCTGCGTACAATTCGCAGTCCACATTGCCCCTGTGTCTTGATGCACTCTCTCACCAAACGGTCCGGAAGGAGGAGTATGAAATCATTGTGGTCAACGACGGATCGACTGACGATACGGCAAGAGTAGCACAAAGAGTAGATGTCCATTATCTTCATCAAACCAACCAGGGACCGGCTTGCGCCCGCAACCGAGGAGCCGAAGCCGCCCTGGGGCAACTTATTCTCTTTACCGATTCGGACTGCATCCCCGCTCCCGACTGGATCGCACAAATGCTGAAGCCCTTCGAGGACCCCGAAGTAGTGGCTGTGAAAGGAGCCTACCGAACCAGACAAAAACAGCTCCTGGCAAGGTTTTCGCAATTGGAATTCGAAGATCGATACGATCTGCTGCGCACCAACCCTCGCATCGACATGATAGACACCTACTCAGCTGCCTTCAGGAAAGATGTCTTTATAGGTATAGGCAGCTTTGACAGGAATTTCCCGCAAGCAAACAACGAAGATACGGAGCTCTCCTACCGCCTGTCTTCAGCGGGCTACAAGATGGTCTTCAACGCTGAAGCCATAGTTTTGCACAAGCATCCGGACAGTCTAAGAAGCTACCTCAGAATAAAATTCTGGCGAGCTTACTGGCGGATGATCGTTTACCGAAGATTCCCACAAAAAGCCTTTAAGGATTCCTATACACCCAAGAGTCTGAAAATTCAGACGCTGCTGATGGCCACCTCACTGCCCGCTCTCTTTTTCGCGCTCTTTTCTCCTGCCCTGATTTGGCTGGTTGCAATTCTGTGGGCATCGACTTTCATGTCTACCGTGCCGTTTTCTTTAAAGACCTTCATGAGAGACAAGCAAGTTGGGCTGATTGCTCCCGTTGTGGTTTTTTTGAGATCTGCCGTTTTTGCCTGTGGAAGCATCTTGGGAGCCGCTCGCAGTCTGTTTTTCCCCAGCAAGAACGGATCACGAAGAATGTAAGAAGACGAAATCACTTTCGTGTTTCATTCTCTCGTGCTTTCGCGATAAATGATCTCCTCGGCATCAAAGGGTTCTTTAATAAATTCATAGGTTGCGGATACGTCGACCATCCTTTGGAGGTCCGCCTTTTCAAATTTGCTGGAGAACGCCGGCAAAGTGATCTGCTCAGCCAAGTCGGCGGTCAGTTTAGTGTGCCTCACGAGAATCTCAGGCATCTTCTGTGGATTTGCAGCGATATAATCTGAAGCCTTGTTGACGGCCTTTACGAACGCAGATGCTAGAGCCGGATTTTTTTCAATCCAGGACCTTTTGGCAAACCAGCTTCCAATCATAAACTCTTCACCGAAGCTCTTGTGTACGGATTTCTCCAGATATTTGGCCGTCCCATGAGATATGCTCAAAGTCACAAACGGTTCCACCGCCAGAACGGCATCGACGGAGCCATTCTTGAGTGCGGCTTCCATTTGCGGGAAAGGAACTTCCACCAGGCTCATCTGCTTGATATCTATATTGTTTACATCTGCAAGGACGATCATGCTCAGCTCGTTGATGTTGCCCAAGGTGTTGATGGCAACCTTTCTGCCTTTCAAGTCGGACACGTCTTGGATGGGCGAATCTTTGGCCACCAGCAGACTGTGCACGCGGTGACCGTCTTCTCTCTCGAGGGCGCCTGAAGTCAGAAAGACGAAATCAAAGCCTTTGGTATGGGCAAGAATGATTGAGATGGCATTGGACCAACCGATTTGGATTTCACCCGATTCCACTGCCGGGGCGATGACAGCGCCTCCCTTCATTGGCTTCCTTTCAACAGTGATCCCTTCCTCTTCAAAAAATCCCATGTCATCAGCCACATAGAGCTGCAGGCAATCTCCGATCGGAATGTAGCCAACTGTAATTAAAGGCTTGTTCTCCGCACTCCAAACAGGATTAAGGGAGAACAAAGTTAGGATCACGATAGCTACCAAAGCCGTCAAGAGAAAAAAACATCGCCGCATCGTCCGCCTCCTTTTCGTCAGCAAGGTTCTACCAAACCAGACCGGCTTCTCCGGTCTACTCGATCAGATCACGCTATTTGCCGGCGCTTTTCCATCCCGCATGCCAGGCAAGAATACTTCGATCCAATTTCAGAAAGAATCTGTTCAACCAATATCCCACAATCCCCAACATCACGATTCCCGCATACATTTCAGGAATGTCGAAGCTTCGTTGCATTTTGAGGATGTAGTGGCCTATCCCGTCAACGCTTCCTATCATTTCGGCCAAGATTGTAACAATCAAAGAAATGGGAAGACTCGTGCGAAGTCCCGACATAATCTGCGGGGTGGCGGCCGGTAGAATGACCTTCCGGACAAGTCGGTAACGGCTGAGTCCAAAGGATCTGGCAGTATCGATCAGCACCGGATGGACCGAGCGAACGCCATCGATGGTATTGATCAAAATGGGAAATGAGCAGGCAAAAAAGACCACAAAGATTTTCATCGCGTTGCCAATTCCGAGGAACAACATGGCGACAGGCACAATGGCTGGAGGCGGAATCGGACGTAACAGCTCCAATAGAGGCTCGAGGAAATTGTACCAGAAACGCGAAATTCCCATCAGGACTCCCAGCGGTATCGTGACGATTATAGCTAAAGCATAACCACCCGCCATTCTGGTGAAGCTTTTCAGGACTTCTCCGGGCAGAACGCCGTTTATGGTGAGGTGGTAAAAGGCGACTGTTATTTTGGAAACGGGTGGAAAATAAAGCGGCGAAATAAGTTGAGCCCTTGACACGAGCTCCCAAAAAAAAGCCAAAGTCAAAAAAAAGAGGAAGCCTTCCGATCTTCTAAGAATCATTTCCCCTGCGCCAGAAATCCCTTTTGCCAACGAAGACTTTTCCCTTCGACCAAAAGAAAAAGTTTATTTAAAGCGTAGCCAAACAGTCCCACAGTGAAAATGCCCGCGTACATCTCCGGCACACGAAAGGACAATGAAGTGTTTAGGATAAAACCGCCAAGCCCTGTTCCCGAAGCGACCATCTCGGTGATCACCCCTACCGCGATCGCGATACCGAGACTTATTCTCAAACCGCTGAAAACATAAGGCAAAGATGAAGGAACAATAATCTTCCTCACTACGGCCCAGCTGCTAAAACCGAAGGTTCGACCCGTGTTCAACAAAACCTGGTCTGTAGAGCGAACACCATCCATAGTGTTGATAAAGACGGGCCAGGAGCAAGCCCATGCAATGATGAAGATATTGAGTGGGTCCCCGAGGCCCAATAAAAGAATGCCGATTGGAATCAAGGCCACTGAAGGCATGGGTCTGAGCCATTCCACGGTAACCTCGAGTAGATGGTATACTCTGGGCAAGTAGCCACAAGCAAAACCTAAAACATAGCCAATGGAGGCTCCCAATAGATAACCGACAACGACTCGTTTCAGAGTTATCAAGAACTGTTGCACGATCTCTAAAGATACCACAAGCTGCATGAGTGTCAGACTGATCAGGGATACTGGAGGTAAAAAGTTGCTGTCTATCCAGTCTGTCCGACAGCCGATTTCCCAAAACCCAAGCACCAGAGCCACCAGCATGAATCCACTAAGTCTAGATTTAGCCATTTGATTGGTCACTTGCAACGGAACAATAGAATTTTCATTGGGATCGAATCATCTCATAAATACGATTACGAATTTCGATAAAATTCTTGTCGCCTTTCGTCTTAATTTGCTCACGGGGTCTGTCCAGATTTACGTAGATATCTCCAAGCATCTGCGAGGGCCTTTTGGATAAAACAACCACTCTGTCGGAAAGGTAGACCGCTTCATCTATGTCGTGAGTAACAAAAAGTATGGTCTTGACATAAGCATTCCACACGGAGAGCAAGAAATCTTCCAGATCAGCCCGGGTTTGGGCATCGACCGAAGCGAAAGGCTCATCCATCAAGATAACCTCTGAGCCATAGGCCAAGCCTCTGGCGATAGCCACTCTCTGCTGCATTCCTCCGGAAAGCTCCCATGGGTAATGTGCTGCAAAATCACTAAGCCCCAATCTTTTCAAGAACCCTTCGGCTATCTCCCGTTGCTCCTTGTGAGATATGCCTCTATTTTCCAGAGCAAATAGGATATTCCCGAGCACCGTCCTCCAGGGGAAAAGCGAGTTGACGTAATTCTGGAAGATCATTACCATTTGCCTGGGCGGTCCATTCACCAGATGTCCATCCACCAGCACCTGCCCTGTGGATGGCTTGATCAGACCGGCGATACACATGAGCAGGGTAGTTTTGCCACAACCCGAAGGACCGACTATGGATATGAACTCCCCCTGATAAGCCTCAAAAGAAAGGTCGCTCACCGCAAGTGTGCCATTTCTTTGATCCTGTTGATATTCTTTCTTGAGGTTTAACACCTTAAGCACAGAGTGTATCCCACCTTTATTTGTAAGTTATTGCGACTCTTTTGGCTTCCATGACAAAAGTATTGCTCCGAGGAATTTTTCTATTCCGTTTTCGTAGATCACTTTACAGATTTGCCCCCGGTGCGAAGCCACCACCTGTGGTGAAAAGACTGTTAATTATGAGTCCTATCCTTCTATCTCTCAAGTTCTTTCGACAGAATTGTTCAAAAGCGGGATTTTACCATAAGAATGAGAGGATACTTTTTCTTAGAGAAGAAATCGTTCGACGTTGCAGCGCTGCTTATCATACGGCAACAGACTGGCAGAGACCGGCAGCACCAGTGCGCAGATCCAGCCCTAGTCCTGTGCTTGATCTTTTCTTGCCCCGTGGTAATATATGCCTCGGAGTGTCGGGACGTAATAGTGAAGACAGCTACGGCTAAGCGCCTTGAGATGTTCCATTACAACTCGAACGGACAGTGAGAAAGAACGTAGCGATTGGCTCTAGCCGGGTGACTGCAAAGATCTTTCCTGCATACAATGGGTGCACTCCTTTAAGCCTTACAGCCACTGCCATTTTAGAATTCAAAGGAATTTTTTTATGGGCGGCAAATCGGATCATTACGTCCCCATCCTGATGTTCCTCCACCAAGTCTTCGATGCTTCTATTGGCGCCGGGTTGTTTTGGGGGCTTAACGCATACGTTACCGGCTCCACGCAACGCAACCTGGAGAATGCATTCCTGACATTCTTTGTCATTCTGGTTGTTTTCAGCACTGTAGGACTCTATAGGTCCTGGCGCATGACCTCCACTTATCAGGAGCTCGAGCAGATCATTGCAGGGTGCTTCATTCTGTACCTGGTGCTCATGTGGGTGAGCTATGTACTCAAAATACTGGATGAATTTTCATATCGGGTGGTTTTAAGCTGGATGCTGCTCTTGCCCGTTGTTTTGGGAGCGGAGCGATTTGCGCTAAGACTCTTCCTCAGACGCTTTCGAGAAAAAGGATACAACGTCCGACGGGCTGTTATTGTCGGAACGGGCGAGCTCGCAGAGCGGCTCGCTAGACTGATTCATGAAAACCCTTGGTCCGGCACCAGACTGGTGGGGTTTTTCGATGACGACAAGACCGCCGCTGTCAACAATTGCCGTCATTTGGGGCAACTGTCGATGCTACCGGCATTCGCCCAGCGACAAAATCTGGACGTAGTCTATTCTACCTTACCCATGAGTGAGAAAGACAAGATTCAGTGGCTATTGGCGGAGCTCAGCGACACCACACTCTCCTTCCATATAGTACCGGATATCTTTTTCGTTGACATGATCTTAGGCGCCAATCTCATCTATTTTGGCAATCTTCCGATAATCGCCCTGAGGGACACTCCTCTGCAGGGAATCAATCTCTTTTTGAAGCGGGCTGAGGATTTAATCTTGGCAAGCATTATTCTAATTCTTACAGCTCCGATCATGTTGATGATTGCTCTGGCCGTCAAGCTGACATCCGAAGGCCCGGTCTTTTTCAAGCAGTGGCGCTACGGCCTGAACGGTCATGCCATCAGAGTTTACAAATTTCGGACCATGACGGTCTGTGAAAATGGTTATCAATTCAAGCAGGCCACCCAGTGCGATCCCAGAGTGACTCGCATCGGCAACTTTCTGCGACGTTCCAGTCTGGACGAATTGCCGCAATTCATTAATGTGATTCAGGGCCGCATGTCGATGGTGGGACCACGACCACACCCTGTGGCCATGAATGAAAAATATCGCAAAATGGTGCCCGGCTACATGCTTCGCCATAAGGTGAAGCCGGGCATCACAGGACTTGCTCAAATAAACGGCTGGCGTGGTGAAACAGATACCCTGGAAAAAATCGAAAAGCGCGTCATATACGATTTGGAGTACTTGCGGCAGTGGTCGCTCCTGCTCGATTTTAAGATCCTTTTTAAAACCATTTGGACCGGCGCATGGCGAACCAACGCCTATTGATAGTTGAAAAAAGGAGGAAAGACGCCAAAGGATGAATCAACGTCTAGCCTACATTGATTTGTCAACCCGAAATATCCGATCCGAAGCGATTTCCCGGGAATTGCGTCGGTTTTTCTTGGGTGGGCGAGGAATCAATGCCTACCTTCTTTTCCGACATTCCTTTGCCGATATGCAGCCTTTGGCGCCGGAAGCGCCCTTTATCGTGGGCGCCGGCCTGCTGAGCGGCCTGCCCTGCCCTTCAGCTTCCAGATGCTCGATCACCGGAAAATCCCCTGAAACTGAGCTTCTGGGAGACTCCAACATAGGCGGCTTCTTTGCTGCGGGTTTGCGAAAAACGGGCTACGATCATCTTTTAATCCAGGGAGCCGCTGATGGTCCCGTGTACCTGTTAATTGAAAAAGGACGTATCAGCGTCGAGGATGCATCGCCGCTTTGGGGAAAAGATACACAGGCAACGACTGACTTGCTCAAACAAGCCCACGGCAAGGCATGCCAGGTGCTTTGCATCGGTCAGGCCGGCGAAAACCTGGTGCGCTTCGCTTGTGTGCGTCACGGCAGGAAAAGCGCGGCCGGCAGAGGCGGACTCGGCTGTCTAATGGGGTCGAAGAAGCTCAAAGCAATCGCTGTGGCAGGAGATCACAAGCCCATCCCGGCAGAATACCAAGCACTCTCTGCTTACACCAAGACTCTAAATAAACGGCTGGTCGAGTCAAAGACCTCGCAGGCACTGCATAAATACGGCACACCCTTCCTCTTTGACCTTCATAATGTCAAAGGCATAGTCCGAACTTTTAACGGGCGAATGAACCAGTTCAAAGAAGGCAAGCCTCTTAGAACCGCGAATCTTAAGAGTCGATACACTTCAACCGGGGGCTGCTTTGGCTGCGTGATCGCCTGCAGACACAACTACAACATCACAGAGGCGGACGGAACGATCACCGAAGGTGAAGGCCCCGAATACGGCACCCTCGCCGCATTTGGCCCCATATGCGGTATCAGCGATCCAGACGCCATACTGCGACTCAACCTTGCCGTCAACCGATACGGCCTGGATTCGGTAACGACGGGAAATATAATTGCGTGGGCGATTGAGCTGTTTCAAGAAGGACTTTTGACGGAGGCTCACACTTTCGGGTTGAAGCTCCAATGGGGCGATTTCCCAACCGTAATCAAACTGGTCGAACAGATCGCTTTTCGGGAAGATTTCGGGAGCCTCCTAGCCGATGGTCCCAAGCTGGCACTTAAGAATTTCGGCCCGGAAGCCGAGCGTTTCTTGATATGGACAAAGCATCTGATGCAGTCAGACTCCGTCGATGTGAGAGCTCATAAAGGCTTTGCTCTGGCGGTTGCCACCGCCACTCGCGGAGCCGACCATCTCAGAAGCCGCCCCACTCTGGAAGCACTCGCGCTGTCGGAAGAAAATCTAAAGCGGATTTATGGGGCGGACGTTTCGTCCGACCCCAGTTCTTACCAGGGGAAGGCGCGCATGGTCTGGTGCTCTGAGCGTGAATTCGCCCTGGCTGATACTTTGGGTATTTGCCGTTTTGCCCAAAGGTTTAACAGCCCCGAGCACCTGAGCCCCGAAGAATTAAGAAAGCTCGTCCAGCATGCGACCGGTCTGGAATTTTCGCCGGAAGAATTCTTGCGTGTCGGTGAGCGGATAACCGCACTTGAGCGGATGTTTCTTGCTCGAGAAGGAATCCGAAGGAAAGACGACGCCCTGCCTTCCAGGTATTTCGAGCCGATGCCTGTCGGCCGTTACCGGGGTGAGAAGATCGAACCGGAAATGCTCGATTTCATGCTGGACGAATATTACCAGCTTCATCGATGGGACAAGACAACCGGAATTCCCAATGCGCAGATCCTGCGCGAGCTGGACCTTGATTTCGCTGTCCCCAAAGCAGATTAGATCGAATTGCAGCTCTCTTGTGGCTACTTTCTTTGTCGATATAATGTCGGCTCGACGACTTCAACCATCTTGGCGACATCCAGATGCAGGTCCAAGAATTCATCGATCCGTTGCGCTTCCTGCAAGGGATTCTCTATGACGTCATTGTAGTTCACGTATAGCGTCCTGATGTTGTGTTGTTTCTTCAGCCAACTGTCAGTTATGGCGAGATGCTTTTTAAACAACAATGACATTTTGCCTTCTTCAGTTGCGCCTGTATCTTTGCCAGAGTTTTCAAGCATTTTTTTTTGAGACGCTAGAATCTCCTGCATTCTACGCTGCATAAAAATGACGCGATACTCTCTGTCCGGGGGAAGGTCATAAAGCAGTTGGGACACCATCTTGAAAGCCTTACCGGACGCTGCCCCAAGCCATGATGCATCTTCTTTCACTTTTTTCGCCTTTTCAAGTTCAAAATATCCTCTGGGATTATCGTCATCGGGCTTTCTTACATTGTCTGTGAGGACTTCTAAACCGGCGGCTTGCAGCATTCTCATCATCATAGAGGTTCCTGAGCGCGGCAACCCGGAAACAATTGTAATGTAATTCATGATTCTATTCCCCAGTTGGTCAGGTCTCGCTCGACCTGAGTTACAAGCCATGCACCCATCTTTTAACGGCTCATCGCGGATTAGCGTGATTAGACACCCCGTTCGTGCTGAGGTATCGAAGCATGAACGGCGCCGTTCGCCCTTCGATACCTCAGGGCGAACGTCTGTGGAGTCACCCGATCACGCT
>Ga0068714_10000907_pt1 | contig 48675 bp, 44 predicted proteins | sample MTBNYHSulfiMetaG_FD_62988 | JGI IMG/M metagenome (GOLD analysis project Ga0068714, IMG submission 62988) | Enrichment culture microbial communities from rom New York Harbor, USA that are MTBE-degrading - MTBE-NYH (New York Harbor Sulfidogenic)... | ecosystem: Environmental > Aquatic > Marine >... | reverse complement strand
TTGACGGATGAGAAACCAAGTGAAATATATGTAAGTGACTTGGAAAACGCGCTTTTCCACGGAGGCGGGCCGGTTCAAGCAAGAGGCGTAGAGACGACATTCCATCCGAGGGGAGGGTTCGACCAGGTCAAAAATAGAAAGGGGGACAGGGGATAACATGAGCGATGACGAAAAAAACGAGAAAGACCCTTTGAAAGAGGCGGGGCCCAAAAAACCCAGAGAAAGCGAGGGCGTGGACAAAACAGTCGACGACCTTTTAAAGAGCACTTTGTCCGGCCTGGGGATCGAACCGGAAAAGAAAAAACAGATCCAGGGCGGACCGGCGGCGGCGGGCAAGGCCGAGCCGCCCAAGCCTCCGATCGCCGAAAAAAAGGAGCCGCCGCCCCGAAAAGACATCTTCGAAAGCAAACCTCCGGAGATCCCCCCCAAAGTCGACTCCTCGTCATGGCTCAGAGAACCCGCCGCCAAACCCGAACCCCCCCTCAGGAAAGTCGAGCCTTCGATTTTCAGGCCCGAATCCCCTCCCAAAAAGGCCGAGCCGAAAATCACGAAACAAAAAGAGAAAAAAAAGGAAGAATTCCCGGATTTCCCAAAAAAAGAAGACGTTCTCCTGGGAGGTTATGCCGAGCCAAAAAAGAAAAAATCCAAGCCCCTCATACCGATTATCGCCGGGACGGTATTGATCGCCATCGTCGCGGTCATCTTACTGGTTGTGGGCGGGAAAAAGGAGCCGGCCCGAGATGCGCGGCGAGCCGACACGACCGTCAAGCCCGATGTCGGATCCGTCGAAACGGCTCAAGACGCGACGGTCGCCACGGACATCCTCGATACCGTTCCCGCGGCTGAGGAAGCGTCCTCACCGCCGGTTCAGGAAAAGATGGCGCCGTCCGAAAGAGCGGCCGCGTCCGGACCCGCTCCGGAAAAAAGAACGGCTTCCGAAACCCCCTCGGGCGCCGAGGCCGCGAGCGCTCCGCTCGTGCCGGTCGACTCGAGCGCGGTCAAAGTTCAGGAAATCAAGCCTACGCGCAGCCAGTCCCCGAGCGCCGCGCCGACCGGAACCGCCGCCGGAGAGAAAGCCGCGCCTTCCAGGCCAAAGACCACTCTGGGCCAGTTGGTTGACATCGAGGATGTGGACACCGCCCCCGTGCTTGTGCGCCGGGTTGAGCCGGATTTCCCGCCTCTGGCTTTCAGGATGAAAGCCGCGGGTTCGGTCACGGTCAGAGCGTTGATCGATGAAACCGGAGCGGTCATCAGGACAGAAGTGCTCAAGTCAAGCGGCGGCCCCTACGGATTCGAGAAAGCCGCCCAAGACGCGGTCATGAAATGGCGATACAGACCCGCCGTCAAGGAAGGCACTTATGTCAAGGTCTGGATTCCGGTGGCCGTGAATTTTACCATCCAAGATTAAGGAGAACGCCAGTGCCACTCAATACCGACCAAGAAGCCCTTTATCGGAAAACGATGCAGGAGGTCCGGAAGCAGCTCGCCGCCCTGGACGCCCAGATCGAAAAAGAGTTGCAGCTCGTCAGGGAAAAATTGGCCGCTCTCCAGGAACAGAAAAAAACATACAAGCTGGTTCTGGAAGGCACGGCCAAGCTCCTCGGGCTGGAAATGGAGCTTGAAGAAGAGGAAGAAAAAATCACCGATATGCCAAAGGTTTGAGCTCCGGCCGGCAGGTCCCGTCTTGAAGCCCTACGGCCGAAATCCCGCCCGGCCGTAACAAACCGCCTTTCCCCTATGCCGGAAACGACAGCGCCGACGAGACGTCGCTCCGGCGGTTTCCACGCGGATTAGAAAATGCACATCGTCACTCTGATCTCGGTGGGAATCCTCATCGGTTTCGTGGCGGCCATCCCCCTCGGACCGATCAATATCTACGTCGTCTCCAACACGCTCAAGCGCGATTTCGTTCACGGCCTCCTGGGCGGATTCACCGCGGCCCTCCTGGACGTTTTTTTCTGCCTGGCTTTTCTGATGAGCATCAAACGCGTCATCGATTTGATCGCCCGCTATTCCTCGATCATGAAGATCGCGGCCGCCCTCCTCTTGACGGGCATCGGCATCCGTCTCATTCTCCAGGGCAAGGCGTTCGCCAAGTCGGGCTGGCCCGAGCGCCCGGCCAGGATCTCGGCCCGGCCCATCATGGCCGTCTTCCTGCTCTATGTCTCCAATCCCGCGCTCTACGGCTTCTGGCTGGCGACAGCCGGTCTGGTCACCGCGCACCGCTGGGTGGCCAACGCCCCCGACGCCTGGGGGTTTTCCCTGGCCGTGGGTCTCGGGAGCGTGATGTGGTACTTCATGCTTGTCCGGTATGTTTCCCGCCATCATCACCAACTCCATCCGGCGACCTTCGGCAAAATCCTCTATGGCCTGGCCGTTGTCCTTTTTCTCTTGGCCGGGTACAGTCTGGCCTCCCTTTTCTTTCCCGGTCTCACGGCGTCCCTCTAGGGCGGGAATCCATGTCCGACCGAAACATTCATCTCGTCTGCAACGCCCACCTCGATCCGGTCTGGCTCTGGGAATGGGAAGAGGGGGCGGCCGAAACGTTGTCCACCTTCCGGACGGCAGCCGGCCTGTGCGCCGATTTCCGGGACTTCGTCTTCAATCACAACGAATCCCTTCTCTACGGCTGGGTGGAAGAATACGAGCCGGAGCTCTTCGGCACAATCCAAGAACTGGTCCGGGCCGGGCGATGGCATATCATGGGCGGCTGGTTCCTCCAACCCGACGCCAACATGCCGAGCGGGGAATCCTTCGTCCGCCAGGTGTTGGCGGGTCAAGCCTATTTCCGAGAAAAATTCGGCGTGACGCCGTCGACGGCCGTCACCCTCGATTCCTTCGGCCACAGCCGGGGGCTGGTCCAGATTCTGTCCAAAAGCGGCTATGATTCCTACCTCTTCTGCCGGCCCGGCCGGGGCGACCTCGCCCTTCCCGGCGAGGAGTTCATATGGGTCGGATTCGACGGCTCGGAGATCCTGGCCGCGCGGGCCGAGGCCCACTACAACTCCCGGGCGGGTATGGCCCGGAGGAAGGCCGAGGAATGGGCCCGCCGCGCCCAGGACAAACCCGTGAGCCTGCTCCTGTGGGGAATCGGAAATCATGGAGGGGGCCCCTCTCGGAAAGACCTTGAAGAGCTCGAAAAACTGCGCTCCGAAAGCGGCGGACAGCGGTTCCTCCATTCGACTCCAGAAGCCTATTTCAAAGAGCTTTCCCTCCTCCGGGACGGCCTGCCGCGTTTCGAGAGCGGTCTCAATCCCTGGGCGCCCGGCTGCTACACCTCCATGGCCCGCGTCAAGCGCAAGCACCGGCTGTTGGAGAATGAGCTCTTTTCGGCTGAAAAGATGGCCGCGGCGGCCCATTTCCTGGGACGGCTTCCTTACCCGGAAAAAGAACTCGGCGATGCCGGCCGGGCTCTCGCCTTCGGGCAATTTCACGACATCCTGCCCGGCTCCTCGATTCCTCCGGCCGAGGAGGCCGCCTTGCGGCTGCTCGACAGCGGGCTGGAGACGGCCGCCCGCGTCAAAGCCCGATCCTTTCTGGCTCTGGCCGCAGGACAGCGGCGCGCCGGGCCGGAAGAAATTCCCCTTCTCGTTTACAATCCCCACCCCTTCCGCCTGGAGCGGCTGGTCGAGGTCGAATTCCAGCCCGCCGAACCCAATGACGAAGGCGGATTCCTCCTCCCCGCGCTTCGCGACAACCGGGGCCGAGCAATCGTCTCCCAGACCGAAAAAGAAAACAGCACCCTGTCGCTCGAGTGGCGGAAGCGCGTTGTGTTCCGGGCCGAGCTGGCTCCCTTCTCCATGAGCCGCTTCGACTGCCGTCTGGACCGCATCGCCGAAAAACCGAGGCGAGAAGAGAGGGCCGCGGAGAGCGGCCGGCTCCGTCTGGGGGGCGGCGAACTCGAAGTCCTGGTCAACGTCGAAACGGGGCTCCTCGACCGGTTGAGGCACAAGGGCCTTGATTATCTGGGCCCCGGCGCTTTCGAGCCGCTGGTGATCAAGGACAACGGCGACCCGTGGGGAATGACCGTCCGCCGCTTCCGGGACCGAGCCGGCTCCTTCCGTCTCGCTTCTCCCCGAAGGAACGCCATGCTCTCCGGAGCGGAGCGCGGCCCGGCGGAATCCGTGCGCATCATCGAGGATGGACCGGTGCGGACCGTTGTCGAGGCCGTTTTCACCTTCAACACGTCTTTTCTCATCCACCGCTACAAGGTCCCGCAGAGCGGCGCCGAGCTCGAGGTCGAGACGCGCGTCCTGTGGAACGAAAAGGACAAGATGCTCAAGCTCCGCCTCCCCACGCCGTTTCGCGCCGGCGCCTGCCTGGGACAGGTCGCTTACGGCGTGGAGGAGCTTTTCGCCAACGGCGACGAAACCGTATCCCAGAAATGGCTGGCCGTTCTTGACCGCGAACGGAACATCGCCCTGACCGTCGTCAAAGACCGCGTTTACGGCGCCGATTTCAGGAAGGGAGAACTCCGGCTGTCTCTGCTCCGTTCCCCGGCCTACGCGGCGGATCCCTCCGCCGACCGCCCCCTGGCCTGTCAGGACCGCTATGTCCCCCGCCAGGACCAGGGAGAACACGTCTTTCGTTTCTGGCTGAAGCCGGGGAGCGCGGAGGCGCGCCTGGCCGCGGTCGACCGAGAGGCTCTCGTCCACCATGAACAGCCCTACGCCCTGAGTTTCCCCCCCCCCGGAACGGGACGGGCGGCGGGACCGTTCCTCAAGCTGGACGACGACGTCCTCATGATGCCGGCCGCCAAGCGCGCGGAAGAGGGAAACGACCTTGTGGTCCGCCTGTTCAATCCCACCCGGGAACCGCGTCGGACCGTCCTGGAGCTGTCCTTCATCGCCTCGCCGGAACCGGCGCGGCACAAGCTCGATTTCCGTCCCTTCGAAATTCGAACCTTCCGGGTCGAACCCGAGACCGGCCGGCTGACCGAGACGGACCTCCTGGAACGCCCGTTCAACGGCAGGAAAGCCTGACTCCCCATGAGACGGATGCAGAAACGGCCGACGCGCCTGGTCCTGGTCGGCATCGGAGGCATGGGGGCCTGCTATCTCCGCGAGCTACTGGAGCATGAAGATGAACGGCTGTTCCGCCTCGCGGGAGCCGTGGACCCCGAGCCCCGCCGCTGTCCGGATTTGCGGGAGCTGAAACGGAGGCGCATTCCTGTCTTCGCCGCCCTGGAAGACTTCTATTCCGTCCGGACCGCCGACGCGGCGGTCATCGCTTCCCCCATCCAGTTTCACGGTCCTCAGGTCCGCCTCGCCCTGTCCCAGGGAAGCCACGTTCTGTGCGAAAAGCCGGCCGCGGCCGTGATCGGGGAGGTCGGGGACATGATCCGCGCCCGCGACAGAGCCGGGAAAACGGTCGCTGTCGGCTTCCAATGGTCCTTTTCCGATTCCGTACAGCGTCTCAAAGCCGATATCCGGGCGGGGATTCTCGGCCGCCCGCGCCGCCTGCGCTGTCTTTACCTCTGGCCGAGGGATGAATCCTACTACCGGCGCAACGACTGGGCCGGAAGGATCCGCGACGGCGCCGGCCGCTGGATCCTCGACGGGCCGGCCATGAACGCCATGGGGCATGACCTGCACAACATGTTCTATCTTCTCGGACGGGCCGTAGACCGAAGCGCGATTCCGGTGCGCGTTCAGGCCGAGCTCTACCGCGCCCATGACATCGAGAACTGCGACACGGCCGCCGGCCGCATCAGGACCACGGAGGGCGCGGAGATCCTGTTCTATGCCTCGCATGCCGTCGACACGGACCTGGGTCCCGTGGCTCATTATGAATTCGAGAACGGGGCCGTCTTCGTCACGGGCAGGGAGGCGTCCGTGGCCGCCTGTTTGAAGGACGGAAGAGTGCGCAACTACGGGCGGCCTGACCTTTTTCCTTTTAAGAAGCTATGGGATTTTCTGCGGTCCATCGGCGGGAGGACGGGACGTCCGGTTTGCGGGCTGGAGGCGGCCGCCTCCCATGTCCTGGCCGTCAACGCCATGCAGGAATCGGCCGGCGGCGCCCGCAACTTCCCCGCGTCCCTGATCGAGAGACGCGGACCGGCGGGCCGGAGGCTCGCCTGCGTGCGCGGACTGCCGGATGTCCTGTGGCGGTGCTATGAGGAGGGGCGTCTTCCTTCGGAGATCGGAACGGCATGGGCGCGGAGGGGAAGAGTCGTCCACCTCCGGGATGAAAAGCGTTTTCCCCGCTCCGTCCGATGAACAGAGACGCCGTCCGGTCATTTCTCTTTCTCACGGGCTCCTTTTTCATCCTCTGGTCGGCCTCAACCCTGGGCCTGACCGTGTTCGGCTTCGCCCTGGGCGCCGCGCTGTCCTGGTGGCAGATTCTCTCCGGATTCGTTCCGGCGGCGTCATGGCTGGCCTGGAGGGCGGCGAAGCTGAAACAGGGCGCGGCGAAAAAAATCACCGCCCTCGGCCTGGGCTTCGTCCTCGCCCTCACCCTGGGGGCGGCCTTAACGGCCGAATCATTTATCGACACGTCTTATGACGGGCGGGCGTATCATCAGAACACCCTCATCCAGATGGCCACGGGCTGGAATCCCGTCGCCCGCCCCTTGGAGCCGGACGGACGGAGCCCCGATTACGAGCCTCTTCCCCGCTCGCCCTGGACGGTCCACTTCCCGAAATCGGCCGAAACGAGCGCCGCGGCCTTCGTCAAACTGACCGGCAGGATCCAGTCCGGAAAGGTCTTCAACATCCTGCTCCTGTACTCCGCATTCGCCCTGGCCCTGTACGCCCTCCTGGGAATCCCCGGAACGCGTTTCCGGAGCGCGCTCCTTTTCGCCGCCCTGGCGGCCCTCAATCCGGTGACGATCTGCACTCTCCACTCCTACTACGTCGACGGGCAAATGGCCTCTCTCCTGACGGCCCTGTTCGCCCTGGTCCTCGTTCTCTGGCGGGAGAAAGGCTCGCTGCCGCTCGCGGTCTTGGGGCCGGCTCTCGTGCTGGCCATCAACACCAAGTTTCCCGGGCTGGGGTACGCCTTTTTCCTCTCCGGCGGACTGCTGGCCGGATTCCTGATTCGAAGGCAGGGACGTCGTATCCTGGCCGCCGGGGCGGTCTGCCTGGCGGCGGGAGTCATCGGCTTCGGCGCGGTCGGCTACAATCCCTACATCACCAACTGGAGGCATTTCGGCCACCCCCTTCACCCGGCCTACGGGCCGCGGGCTTTCAGCGAGGAGGATATGAAACGCTTCCTGTCGATCCCCCCGAACCTGGAGGACAGGAACAGGTTCGAAAAATTCTATATCTCCCTGATGTCGCGCTCGGACTACGTGCCCTATCCGGAGCCGACCCGCGGGAAAATCCCCTTCACCGTCACGGCCGAAGAGGTGGCTTCGTTCGGCAACACGACGATCCGGGCCGGAGGTTTCGGGCCGTTGTTCGGAGGGATCTTCCTGCTTGTCATCCCGGTCGCCGCGGCCGGATTTTTCCTTTGGGGGAGACGCTATCTGCCGGACTTCGGATTCTTCCTTCTCGTGGCTCTGACAATCGGCATCAACCCTCAATGCTGGTGGGCGCGGCTGACGCCTCAAACCTGGCTCGGGCCGTTGATTTTCATCTTCTCTTTGAGCCGGCTCGGATCGCGGCGCAAGGCCGGCCGATGGGGCGTCGTTCTCCTCCTCGCCCTGACCGGGATAAACCTCGGCCTCGTTCTGGGATCGAACATCGTTCAGCAGACGGGCCGGACTCTGCTCCTCCAGAGAAAGCTCGACCGGCTGGCCCGGTCCGAACGCCCCATCCTGATCGTGACCGGCGCCTTTCCCTCGACACGGGCTCTGCTGGCCGAGCGCGGCATTCGCTTTCAGGAAGTCGATGTTCTGCCCGAGGGCCTCAAGCCATTAACCCTCGACAGCGGAGTCACATACGCCCGTCAGGAGGCTTCCCGCCGCTAGGAGAAATGAAGCTCGACGGCGGCCGCCTTTTTCACCCAGGCTTCGAGTTCGGACTGGGGAAACACTCCGGTCAGTCGATCGGCCTCCCGCCCGTTCTTGAAAAGGATCATCGTGGGGATGGCCATGATGCCGTATTCCCTCGCCAGGGAAAAATTCTCATCCGTGTTGAGCTTGACCACCCGAATCCGGCCGTTCATCTTCGCCGCCAGGGATTCGAGCACCGGCGTCATCATGCGGCACGGGGCGCACCAGGGCGCCCAGAAATCCACCACCACGGGAACGTCCGCCTCGATGACCCGTTTTCCGAAATCGGTTTCCTTCACTTCTTCAAAAGCGCTCACGAGGACGTCTCCTTTATCTTTAAAACCGAGATGATTCTCCGGACCGCGGGGTCGACGATCCTATAGCAGACCTGGTTTTTTTCCCGGCGGCCGTCGACGATTCCTGCCGCCCGGAGGATCTTCAGGCTTTGGGAGACGTGCGGCTGGGACAGATTCAAGCGGCTCTGAAGGCGGCCGACGCACCGCTCCCCCCGGGCCAGTTCCGCGAGCAGCCCCAGGCGCGCCGGATGCCCCATGGCCTTGAGCTTCCGGGCCGACGGAACATAGGCTCGAATGGTCTTTTTCATGAATGCCTCGCTTCTTAAATAGTATATATTGTATATATATTATATTCTTTGTCAAGTATGGAGCGACCGGCCTCCCCTCTTTCTGTGCCGAAAAGCCCGGCGGGGACGATATCGGCCATCGTGACCGAGCTTCTCCCGCCGGTCTCAAGGCTGTTTTCCTGGTAAGGGCGAGAAGTCCTGAGGGAGGCGTCCGGCGAGCTGGCCGCAGGCCGCGCTGATCTCTCCGCCCTTGGACCTGCGGAGCGAGGCCCGGACTCCCCGGGCTTCCACGCGCCGGAGAAAGGCGACGGCCTCCGGCCTCGAGACCGGCTCGAAGCCCAAGCCCTCAACGGGACTGCAGGGAATGACATTGACCTTGGAGCCCACGCGCCGGGCCAGAACGCCCAGCCTCCCGGCCTCGGCCGGAGAGTCGTTCACCCCCTTGATGAGAACGTATTCCAACGTAACGAGGCGGCCCGTTTCCCTCCGGTAATCGCGGAGCGCGGGGATGAGCTTGTCGAGAGGGTGCTTCCGGTTGACGGGCGCGAGCCGGTCGCGGAGCGTGTTTGAGGCGGCGTGGAGCGACACGGCCAGCTCGACCTGAAGCCCGAGCGCCTTGAGCTTTTGCAGGCCCGGGATGAGGCCGCAAGTCGAGATCAGAATGCGCCGGGCGGCGAGGCCCAGCCCCCATGGCGCGTTGAGCGTCCGGACGGCGCGGGTCGTGTTTTCCCAGTTGTCGAGAGGCTCGCCCATGCCCATGAAGACGACATGGGTCACGGTCCTGCCCGTTGCCTGACGGACGTGCAGGACCTGGCCTAAGATTTCGGCCGCGGTCAGGTTCCGCGTGAAGCCGGGCATGCCAGAGGCGCAAAACACGCAGCCGAAGCGGCAACCGACCTGGGTGGAGACGCAGACCGTGGCTCGGCCGGGGGCGGGAATGAGGACGGTTTCGATAAGACGGTCGTCCCCGAGACGAAGCACAAACTTCTCGGCGCCGTCCGCGCCCCGGAGCCGCGCGGCCTCGGCGGGCCCAGTCAGGATGAAAGTTCGGGCCAGCTTCTCCCGGAGCGGCCGCCCGAGGTCGCTCATCTCCTCGAACGTGCGGGCGCCGCGGCGGTAGAGCCAACCGAACACCTGCCCGGCCCTGTAGCCCGGCTCGCCCCACGACTCGAGCTCCCGGCGGAGCTCGTCGATTCCGAGGTCCCGGATGTCCTGCCGATCCATGTCGCCGAGCCTCCGTCCCTACCCGATCGTCACCATGAGCCTTAAAAGGAGAAGAACCGCGCCCACGAGAAGCCAGCTCACTCCGAAACCGAGGAGGTCCTGCCGCCGGGGTTTCATGAATTCCCAACTCGAGCCCGGCCGGAGCTTGTCCTTTTCAAATCGATCCGGCCGGCGCAGCGATTCCTCGACGGCCGCCGCGTCCTTTTCGGGAGTGCGCCCCACGGGCGTATGGAGCTTGGCGAAGAACCGGTCGACGTCCGCCCGCGGCGGCCTCCGGGTGACGAAACTCAGCAACAAGAGAAGCACGAAAGGAAACAGCGCGTCGAACAGGAAACGGACCGCTTGGAGCTGCGCCTTGGCGAATCCCCTGAAATCGACGCCCGTCAAGCTCAAGACCCAGACCTCGGCGTTGAACCGGCCCAGGCCGATTTTGGGAGAGGCGGGGTCAGAAGGATCGCGCCGCGCCACCTGATCGTAGAACACCGCTGCCGGCTCGACGCGGTGGGGCCTCCGGATTTTCTGGCCGACCCGGTCCGCCAGACCGGCCTCGACGTCCGCCGCGCCCGCCGGGACGACGGCCAAGACCGTGCGGGGCCGCGTCTCGAGCAGAAACGCCTCGTTCGTCCTGGCCCAGCCGAGGGATTGGAACAGGTTGGGAATCAGGGCATAGAGCGTGAAACAGACGACGACCTGGATGATGACCGCGGCCTTGGTCAGGCGCCGCCAGAGGAAACCCATCCAGATGGCGGCGCCGAAAACGGCCGGCAGGGAGATGAAGTACTTGAACAGCTCGAGCAGGTTGCCGAAGAACACCGCCGTGGCCACCCCGCCGAAGAGTTTGGCGGCGATGACGCCCCGACCGACGTTGAGGTAATGGCGCTCGGACTTGCCGGAGACAAAAGGCTGGTAGAGATTGCGGATGAAGAGCGCCGAATAGGAGACCGATGTCGCGCCCAGGGAGGACATTCCGGCGGCCATGATTCCGGCCAGCATCAGGCCGATGGCTCCCGGGAAGAGAAGACGCCCCGCTAGGGCGCCCCAGATCAGGTCCGGATCGTGGATGGCGCTGCCGAAAATCCCGACGGCGAGCAGCCCGGCCAGGGCCCAGAAGATCATGAGGAACCGCTTGAAGAACATGCCGCTCAGCATGCCGATGCGGGCCGTCATCTCGTCTCGGGCCGAGCCGGCCGTCTGCATCATCGGCGCCGAGGCGATGATCGACACCAGGTTGGCCAGGGCCATGGCGGCGATCGTGTACCAGGCGTACTCGCTCAGGGACGCCGAGCCGAAAAGGCTGAACATATGGGCCGGAAGCCTGGCATGGAGCCCGGCGAACCCGCCCACCTGGGCGAGGCCGAGGGGAATGAGCATCACCGAGAAGACGACGATCAGGAACCCCTGCACGACATCGGTCACCGCCGCGGCGAAAAAGCCGCCCATCATGGTGTAGGCGGCCACGATGGCGGCGAAAACGAGGTAAACGACGACGGGATTGGTATAGGAGATGCGGGACTTGAGCTCGCCGCGTTTGAAGCGGGAGTCGAGTTCCTGATAGCGTTCCTCCTCGGCCGCATCGAGCCCCAAGCCCAGTTGGGCCTTCAACCGCTGGTACTCCTCGTAATGATCCACCTGCCGTCGCTCCTCGACGGTGTAGGCCGAAGGCGGCTTGGGCGTCAGGGCGGCGAAGGTCTTGCCCACGACCATGTAGCCCACGCCCCCGCCGACGAAAGCCATGAGCAGGGTGAACAGGGCGAAGGCCCCGCCGAGGAATTTGCTCCGGAACCGCTCGGTGAACAGGTCGCCCATGGTCACCAGGCGCGTCCGCCTCATGAAAGCCGTGGTGAACCAATAGAAGGGCGTCAGGAACAGGACGAGATACTGGATCCACATGCCGCCGATGCCCTGACGATAGATTTCGCGCGACACGGCCGCGGCCTGCTCGACATTGGTCGAGGAGCCGAAATTAAGGAAGAATTGATAGAATTTGCCCAGACGGCGTCCGGCCAGAAAGAAATCCCCCTGGTCCTTTGTACGGCGGGCCGTCCAGCGCCCGATCCAGAGAATGACGCCGCAATAGATGAGGATGATCAGGGCGTCCAGCCAATGCAGGCCCAGGATGCGCATGAGGGTCGCTCGCGAAGCCCCCAGTTAATCACATCTTTTCCGCGCCTGTCAAAAAAAGGGGACGCTCCGGACGCGGCCATGCTTTGCCGCCGTCCGAATGTCCATCTTCAGTAAAGGCCGGGAGGGAGGGTTGAGGCGCCATGAGCGGTTTAGCCGCGAAGCGACGGGTTTCGAGGGAATTCCCGGCCGACCTAGCCGTAGACAGCCTCATCTGATCCTCCTGATTCCCCAGGAGGGTCAGGGAGGTTAATATTCATAAAATAAATTTGGAGCTGTCTCCGGAAGATTCAGGAGGCCGGCCGGCCGGGCAATTCGCCCCCTTCGGGGGCTGTGCGCGGCCGGTCCCGAGAAACCCGGAGAGGCCCTTCCTTCTGGCCTTTTGCAGAATCATGAAAATCGGGCCGCGTCATTTCATCCTGTCGCTCGCGGGGGCGGTCTTCGCCGAAGCGAAGCCGCAAGAGACTTCCCGGAACGGAGACTGGCCGCGGTCGCAGCAAATAGAGTACAATGCCCGCCGTTATGCCTTACCTCGGAGAAACTCTGGCGCTCGTTTCGGGCCTGTTCTGGGCGGGCGCGATCATTCTTTTCAAGGTGACCGGCCGGAACGTTCCGCCCCTCGGTTTGAACCTTTTCAAGAACATGCTGGGAGTCGCCCTCCTAACCCTGACCCTGTTCCTGGCCGGTCAAGCGGTCCTGCCCCGCTTGGCAGCCGGCGACTATCTTCTGATCCTGGCCAGCGGCGCCCTGGGCATCGGCGTTTCCGACACGCTCTATTTCTTCAGCCTCAACGCCCTGGGCGCCAGCCCGGCCACGGTGGTCGCCGCGCTCTACAGCCCCTTCATCATCATTCTCTCCATGACGTTGCTGGGCGAACGCTTGAGCCCCGCCCAGACGGTCGGCGTGCTTCTCATTTTGGCCGCGGTTCTCATCATCAGCTACCACAAGAGCGAACAGCCCCTCCCCCGGAAAAAATTGTGGACGGGAATCGCCCTCGGCGTCATCGCCCAGCTGTTCACGGCGTTGAGCATCGTCATGATCAAGCGCCGGTTGGAAGCTCTCCCCCTTCTGTGGGCGACGAACATCCGCGTCGCGGGGGGGCTGATTTTCCTGACGCCCCTCATCCTCCTCCATCCCCGGCGCCGAAATCTCCTTCAGCCCCTCGTCAAACCGTCCAACTGGAAAGCCATGGTGCCGGCCGCCGTCCTGGGCACCTATCTCAGCATCCTGTTCTGGTTGGGCGGGATGAAATACACCCAGGCGTCCATCGCTTCCGCGCTGAACCAGCTGAACCTTGTTTTCGTCTTCCTGCTGGCCGTGTTCTTCCTCCGCGAAAAGCCCGCGCCTCTGAAAATTACGGCCGTGGCCATGGCCGCCGCGGGGGCGGTTCTGGCCTCGGCGCTCTAGACAAAATGCCTGTCGCTCCGGAGTTTTTTGACTTCCCTCCGGCCCTGTGCTATAGGAGGGTATCCGTCTCAAGGCGGGCATTCGATGCGGAGTCATGAGCCTTAACATCGTCCTCCTCGGCCTCGGCCAGGTGGGACAGCACCTGGCCCAGGTGCTGTCCCGGGAAAATCACAACATCGTCGCCGTCGACAACAACTCCGTCCAGTGCCGCGAGGCGGAAGAGTGCATGGATATCAAAGTCCTCCAGGGCCAGGGAAGCGATCACCGCATTCTCGAGGAGGCCGGCATCAAGCAGGCCGACATGATGATCGCCGTCACCGGCAGCGACGAGCAGAACGTCCTGGCCTGCGGGATGGCGGCCCGCTACAATGTGAAGCAGAAGATCGCCCGGATCCGCAATCCCGGCCATTTCGAGAACAGGCCGCGGTTCACGCTCGCCGACTGGGGCGTGGACCTGGCCATCCAGCCCGAGTTCGAGACGGCCAAGGAGATCGTGCGCCTCATCAAGCGCAGCGCCGCCACCGACGTCCTGGAATTCGCCGACAACAGGGTCCAGCTCATCGGCGTCCGCATCGACGCCACCTGCCCCCTCGTGCACAAGAGTGTTGAAGCTGTCAGCCGGGAGTATCCCGAAAAAATCTTCCGCGTGGTGGCCATCCTCCGCGGGGCCGAGACCATCATCCCCGGGGGAAACGACATCTATCAGAACCGGGACCAGCTGTTCTTCATCGCCGCCGCCGACGACATCCCCGACATCATCGCCCTCTTGGGCAAGTCCGATGAGAAGCTGCAGCAGATCATGATCCTCGGCGGAGGCCGGGTCGGCCGCGCCACAGCCCGGATGCTCGACGAGGAGAAGGACTTGGCCATCAAGCTCATCGACTCCGACGCCGACCGGGCGCTCGCCCTGGCCGACGAACTGCACCGGACCCTGGTCATCCACGGAGACGGGCGCGACTTCAACCTCCTGGCCACAGAGGGGATCCTGGAGACAGACGCCCTCCTCAGCGCCACGGGCGACGAGGAAACCAATATCCTGACCAGCCTGTTGGCCAAGCACCTCGGCGTGACCAAGACCATCGCCCTGGTCAATCGACGGGAATATCTGCCTCTCATGGCGCCCATCGGCGTCAACGCCGCGGTGAACACGAATATCATCACCTCGAACGCCATCCTGCGGCTCATACGCCGGGGAGACGTCGTCGCCCTGGCCTCCCTCTCGGGCCTGGACGCCCAGGCCGTCGAATACCTCGCCCATGCCGGCTCCCGCATCACCAGCAAGCCTCTGAGCCGGATTCCTTTCCCCAAGGGGGCCATCGTCGGCGCCGTGACGCGCGGAGACGATGTGATCATTCCCGTCGGGGACACGCGCATCCAACCGGAGGACCATGTGATCGTCTTCTCCCTGCCCCGGGCGTTGCCCGACATCGACAAGCTTTTCACCAGCTAGGACATAGAGCCAAGCCGTGAACATCCCGATCGTGGGCCGCGTCCTCGGCTTCATCGTGCTTTTCATCGGCCTGTTCATGGCCGTCCCGGCGCTTTTCGCCTGGCATTACGGCGGCGATGATCTTCCGGCCATATTGCTTTCTTCGGCCCTCACCATGGCCGCCGGGGGGATGCTCATCCTCGTTTTTCGCCCCAAGGGCGAACTTCTGATCCGGGACAGCTTCATGGTCGTCGTTCTCGGATGGCTCCTGGCCGCGGCATTCGGCGCCCTGCCGTTCATCCTTTCCGGCGCCCTGCCCTCGTTCGCCGACGCTTTTTTCGAAAGCATGTCCGGATTCACGACGACCGGGGCCACAATCCTCGTCAGAGTCGAGGACCTGCCCCACGGACTCCTTTTCTGGCGGAGCCTGACCCACTGGCTCGGCGGCATGGGCATCATCGTCCTCTCGCTGGCCATTCTGCCGATGATCGGCGCCGGCGGCACCCAGCTCTACAAAGTCGAGATACCCGGCCCCACGCCGGACAAGATCATGCCCCGCGTCCGCCAGACGGCCACGACGCTGTGGGGCGTCTATGTTCTCATTTCCGGGCTTGAAACCCTGCTCCTCCTCCTCGGCGGTCTGAACCTCCATGAGGCGCTGTGTCAGACGTTCGGAACCATGGCCACGGGGGGGTTCTCGACACGATCGGCTTCCATCGCCGGCTTTCACAGCCTCTTCGTCGAAGCGGTGGTCGTCGTCTTCATGCTTCTGGCCGGGATGAATTTTTCCCTTCATCTCCACAGTCTGAGGGGGAAACCTTCGGCCTACTGGAAAAGCGAGGAATTCCGTTTCTACCTGGGGATCATCTCCGTCTTCGCCGTGCTCCTCACGATCAACAACCTCGTCGGCGGAGCTTACAGAGCGAGCGAGGCGGCCCGCTATTCCGTCTTCCAAACCGTATCCATCACCACGACCACGGGATTTTCGACGGCTGATTTCGGCGGCTGGTCCTCATCCGCCCAGCTCATTCTGCTCTTCCTGATGTTCGTCGGCGGATGCGCCGGCTCGACGGGAGGCAGCGTCAAGGTCCTCCGGGTCGTGATCCTCCTCAAACAGGGTATGGCCGAACTGAAAAAACTTCTTCATCCCCGGGCCGTGATCCCGGTCCGCATCGACGGCCGGACCGTTCCACCCGGAGTGGTCGTCAACATCCTCGGCTTCTTGCTGCTCTACATCGGCCTTCTGGTTTTGTCCACCCTGGCCATGACCTTCATGGGACTCGACCTCATCACGGCCTTTTCTTCGGTCGCGGCCTCGATCGGCAACATCGGCCCGGGCCTGGGCGGCGTGGGGCCGGCGGCCAACTACCAGGCCATCCCCCTGGCCGGGAAATGGCTGCTGTCGTTCTGCATGCTGGCCGGCCGCCTTGAGATCTACACCGTGCTCGTTCTCTTCACGCGCGACTTCTGGAAATAGGCTCCTCCCAGGCTTCAAAGACGGCCTCGACGTTCTCCGGGCGGGCGCCGGGCCCGAATTCGCATTGGGCGATCGCCCCGCCGTCCCACCAGAGCGCCCGCCGGACGCGGCGCACGGCTTCGCGGACCTCTTCGACGCTTCCCCAAGACAGCAACCGCTGCCTGTCGATCTCGCCCCAGAAGGTCACCCGTCCGGCGAAACGACGGCCGAGGTCTTCGATGTCCATGCAGAAGAGCTGGCTGTTCAGGGCGTCCACGCCGATTTCGATCAGGTCCTCCAGGATATCGGCGATGAAACCGTCGGAGTGCATGAACAAGAATTTTCCGCGGCGCCGGGCGATCAGAGCGTAATCCCGGTAGAGGGGCTTGAACATATCCCGCCACAGCGCGGGCGAGACGAGGAGCGCGTGCTGGCCGCCCCAGTCGTCCATGATCTGAAGGCCGTCCACATCGGTCGAGGCCCATAGCTCGAGCTCCCGCTTGTAGAAATTGTGCATCCGCTCCAGAAGCCGGAAGAGCTCTTTCGGCCTCTCGGCCAGGTCGAGGAAAAGATTCTCCGGCCGTCGGAGGTACTGGAGCTGTTCGAAGGGCCGCACCCGCGTGGGCGCCAGGACGAACCTGTCCGTGCCGGAGACGAAGTCGTTCACGCGGCCGGCATCGACGCTCAGGCGCTCCTCGGGCGTCCTGACCCGCTCGGCTTCGCTCCATTTCCTGATCAGCGGCCTCTTGACCTCGCCGATCGTCCCCCGTTCGATGTTCTCGAAAACGCAGCCCCATTCGTCGACATACGTCCCCGGGCCGAATTCCTCGCCCCGCGTGGGGGGCGGGGCGAGGAAGAACGGAGGCGAGGTCACGATGTCGTCGGGGAAGCGTTCCCGCAGACGCCCGACCTCGCGGGGATAGCGCTCCTCGGCCCAGGGGAGAAGCCAGAGCTGGCGGGGGACGCGGTCGGGCGAGCGGAAGGTGAGCGTTCTCGACACTCTTTCTCTGGAATTCATGCCGCTCCTCCGAGACTCAAAAGGCCTCGCTGGCCGTGAAGTAGAAGCCCGAGGTTCCCTTTCCCCAGGCGAAATCGAGCCGTATGTTCGTCCCTTCGCTCGGCGCGATTTTGAAGCGGACGCCGAATCCCGCGGAATATTTCATGTTCCCGAGTTCGAACCGTCCCCGGCTCTCGGCGACCTGGCCCAGACCGGCGAATCCGACCAGACCGAACCTCCACCACACGGGAAGCCGGTATTCGGCCTGAAAGGCGAGAAGATGCCTGTCTCGGTAGCGACCCAGATAATATCCCCGCATGATGCTGTCGCCGCCGAGCTTGGGGATGCTCTTGAAGGGCGGCTCCCCGACGACGGCCTGATAGAGCGCCTGAAGGGCCAGTACGTGCGATGACAGGAGGGAAACATACCTTCTCAAATCCATCTTGAGCGAAACATAGTTGAAACCGCTCCCCAGGAGCTTGCTGTTCCAGACCGCCGAGACCTGCCAGTACCTCCCCCGCCCGGGAAAAAAGACATTATCCCGCGTGTCCCAATTGATGATGAAACCCGCACCGGAGCTCGTTCCTCCCGACGCTCCGGGCCAGGTTTCGGAGTCGAGCAGGCCGCCCGGCTCGGATTTCAGGACGGCATAGCTTTCGAACTGGTAGAGCGGGCCGGCGTAGAGGTTCCGGACCGGCCAAATTTTTTTTTGAAAGGACAGTTCCAGAACAAATGTCCGGGGAGTGAAGTCCTCCTCATGCACCGCGGGAGTGTCATTTCCCAGGCCCCATATTTTTTCGGGATATCTCTCGAACTGAATTTTTCCCTTGAAGAAGTACGTTTCCCCCCGAAAATAGGCCTCGGGCTCCCATTTGGTCGAGAACTGCTTGAGCTGAGTATAAACGGCGTAGAAATACAACGAGGACGGCCTGGAATCCGGACTGTGGCCCTCCGGCCGGTAGGTTAAAAGGCCTCCCACGCCTCCTCCCCACTTGGTCTCCGGCATGTTGAAAAGCAGGGGGAGGACGACGGCGCCGACTCCGGCCTTGTCCGGCTTTTCCCTTTCGGTTTGCGCATCCCGGCTCCCTTGGGCCGGCGCCGTGAAGAGGCACAGGAGCGCAGCCGCCAGGCAGGCTTTCTTCGCTCCGGACAGGAACGTCATCGCCTTTCACCCGCGCTTACTATAGCAAAAAGAAGGGTGAGGCCTCCATACCGGGAAGGCGCGGGCGGAAACCGGAGGCGACGCACGGGCCTTCGGAGCGGCGTCCGACGCCGTCCCGCGGCCGAAGGGATTGAAAAAACGGCTTCGGCAGTGTACCATTTCGTCCGCCGGGGGGAAGGCCTCATCGCCATGTCCGTAACCCAATGGTCGCTCATCCTGGCGGCGAGCTACGCCGTCGGTTCGATTTCCCCCTCTTACATCCTCGGCCGCCTGCTGAAGAAAATCGATATCCGGGAGCACGGCGACGGGAACGCCGGCACGGTCAACACCTATCGCCTCCTGGGGACGATCCCGGCCGCGGCGACCGCCCTTTTCGACCTCTCCAAGGGCCTTCTCATGATGGCCGCCGCCCGGGCGCTCGGCGCCCCGCCGCTTCTCGTCCACCTCGCCGGGTGCGCGGCCATCATCGGCCATGTCTTTCCGTTCTATCTCCGTTTCCGCGGCGGGCAGGGCGTGGCCGTCGCCACGGCCATCTTGCTCGCTTATCTGACTCTTTTCATCGTCCGGGGCTGGATGCCCTGGACGGCGCTCGTCCCCCTGGCCGTCGTGACGGTCTCATTCGCCCTCATCGCCCGAAAAGGGGAAGTGGTTGCGGTCGTCGTTCTCCCCATCTTGGCCCTGCTGATCCTTGTTTTTTCGAACCAGCCGACCTATGAAGCCTTCCTCCTGTCCGTCATCGCTTATATCGTGCTCATCAGCGTCCTCAACATCAGGCGCGATCGCGTTTTCGAGCTGAAGACCAAAAAAGCCAGAGAGGAAATCAACTGGCGGCTTTTCCTCCGGCCTTTGGCCGTCATCCTCATCATCGACGCCGTGGGCCCGGGCCGGAAGGCATCGATTCTTCTCATCGGCGGCGTGGCGCTCTTCTTCCTCCTTCTCGACCTCGTCCGCCTGATATCCAAAAACGTCAATCTGTTCCTGTTCCAGAAAATCAAGGCTCTTTACAAGTCCCGGGAGGCCAAAAAATTCTCCTCGATCACCATTTTCCTCCTGGCGGCCTTCCTGGCTCTTCTCGTCTTCGACAGGACGATCGCCGTCCCGGCCATTGGCTACTTGATCTTCGGAGATTTTTTCTCGAAATTTTTCGGAATCCTCTACGGCCGGACGCGCGTCTTCCAGAAAACCCTCGAGGGCTCCCTGGCCCATTTCAACGCCTGCCTCGTGGCGGGTGTCGTTCTCCACCACGTCCTGCCCCTTCCCCTGCCCGTAGCCATGGGCGGCGCTCTAGCCGCAACGATCGCCGAATGTCTCCCTTTGGGAGTCGACGACAACTTCAGCGTGGTCTTCATCAGCGCCGCGGCCATGACTCTCTGCGGCCTGATCGGCCTCTGACGCCCGGCTCTTTCCACGAGATCCGCTTGATTTCGCTCAATTCAAGGCGAACAAATCCTTCACCACGGCTCGTTCGGATGGAACATTTTCGCCCGGGCCGCACGCCTTCGGCATTGACTTGTTTTCATCAAACTCATAGTCTGGTAATATCGACAGGGGAAATCATCCGTGATTTGTCCCAAGTGCGGCGCCGAGAACTCGAACACATCGAATTTTTGCGCCAACTGCGCCGCCCCCCTTCATCCGGCCGCCGAGAACCTGACGCTTTCGACCTCAACCCGGGAATATCCCACCTTCCATCCGAAACGAGGCGCCCTGCTTGCCGGACGTTACGAAATCATCGAGGAGCTCGGCGGCGGCGGAATGGGGAGGGTCTTCCGCGCCGAGGACAATAAAACCGGAGAGGAGGTCGCGGTCAAGCTCATCCGGGCCGAGATTTCCGACGACAAAAAGACGATCGACAGGTTCCGCAGCGAGCTCACCACGACCCGGAAACTTCGGCACAGGAACATCTGCGCCCTCTACGACCTCGGAGAAGCGGAGGGCGTGTCCTTCATCTCCATGGAGTACGTCCCCGGCGAGGACCTGAAAAGCTTCATCCGGCGCTCGAAACAGCTGTCGATTCCCAACGCCTGCTCGATCGCCGGACAGGTCTGCGACGGACTGGCTGAAGCTCATGCCCGGGGCGTCATCCACCGGGACCTCAAGCCGGCCAACATCATGATCGACCGGGAAGGCAATGCCCGGATCATGGATTTCGGGATCGCCCGGACACTCGGGACAAAAGGCGTGACGGGCGAGGGGGTGGTCGTCGGGACCCCGGAATACATGTCGCCCGAACAGGCCGAAGCCAAGGACATCGATCACCGCTCGGACATTTACGCCCTGGGCGTGATTCTGTACGAGATGGTGACCGGCCATCCGCCTTTCACGGGAGAGACTCCGCTCAGTATCGCCATGAAGCACAAGTCCGAAATGCCCAAGGACCCAAGGATCGGCAATCCTCAGGTTCCCGACGAATTGAGAAAGGTGATCCTGACGTGCTTGGAAAAAGATAAAAACAAGCGCTTCCAAAGCGCCGGAGAATTGCGCACCGCGCTCGAAACCATAGAGAGAAACATCGACACTTCGAGCGGCGCGGCGCCTGCCGCCGCTCCCCGGACATCGAAAGAGATCACGGTGACGATCGGCCTGAAAAAGCTTTGGCCGGCAGCCCTGGCGGCCATCGGTCTGGCCGCGGTCATCTTTATCGCCGTCCGGCTCCTGCCCAAAAAAAACGCGCCTCAGCCCGAATCAGCGCGGACGTCCGTCGCCGTTCTTCCCTTTGAAGACTTGAGCCCGGGAGGTGACCAGGCCTTCCTGTGCGACGGTCTCTCCGAGTCGCTCATCAATGCCCTGACCAACGTCCGGGATCTGCGGATACCGGCTCGGACCTCCTCCTTCTCCTTCCGAGACAAAACGGAGAACATCAAGGAGATCGGCGCTAAGCTCAACGTCGCCCATGTCCTGGAGGGGAGCGTTCAAAGGTCCGGAGACGACCTGCGGATCAACGTCCGGCTGGTCAATGTCGCCGACGAGTCGGCTTTGTGGTCGAAACAATTCCAGATGCGAATCCAGAACGTTTTCGCCGTTCAGGACGAGATCACGCTCAACGTCGTGGAAGAGCTTCAGGTCAAACTGACCGGCGTTCAGAAAGAGCGCCTGACCAGACGCGACACGGCCGACGCGGAAGCCTATCAATTGTATCTCCAGGGCCGGCATTTCCGCTGGATCGAAAACCTCGGGAATTTGCTGAAAGCCAAGGAATTCTTCGAACGGGCCATCGCTCAAGACCCAGGCTATTCTCTTGCCTTTTCGGGGCTGGCGGACACCCATATGCTGCTTACCGTGATCTCCGACACGCCCAGGGCCGAAGCGGCCCGGGAAGCCCGCCGGGCGGCCAGGCGGGCTCTCGAACTCGACGAGTCTTCCCCCGAAGCGCACACGTCCATGGGCATCGTCCTCGAAATCTTCGACTGGGATTTCCGGGAAGCGGAGCGGGAGTTCAAGCGGGCCATCGATTTGAATCCCAATTTTTTCGACGCGCGATATGAATACGGCTTGCTGTTGAACAGGCTGAACAGGTTAGAGGCGGCGGAGATTGAGCTCCACAGGGCCTTGGAAATCAATCCCCTCTCAGGACACTGTCATACCGGACTCGAAGCCACGTATCGGCTGAAGGGCGAAATGAAAAAGGCGGCGGAACATCAGAGGAGAGCGGCCAAGCTGGACACTCAAGCCCTCGGCGGCGGGAATGAAGAGGAAATCGCAAAAAGACTGATCGAAAGGAATGGAAGGCTGCCGTCACATCTGATCCGATTGTGGAATGCCTCATTCCAGTCTGGAAAAAGCGCCGAAGCTCAATCCATCCTCGAAGAGATGGTCCGGATTTATGAGGAAAGCGACGCCAATAACATCGCCGCTTATATCAGCCGGGCTCATATTGTCCTTGGAGAAAAGGACAAAGCGTTCTCCTGGCTCGAGCGGTCGTATCAAAGGCGGGAAACGGACTGCACATTCCTCAACTCCCTAGAGTTTTTCGATCCTGTGCGGAAGGATCCGAGGTTCGAATCCCTTCTCAAAAAAATCGGCTTGCGGTGAGAGACGCTTGGTCGTCCGGCGGATTGTTCGTTTTCTCCTAGAAAACGCCGAACCGTCTCGGCTCAACCGTTTCCTGCAATTCCGGCTGAGCGAAGCGTCGGGTCGTCACTTTTTCAGAAGGCCGTTGACGAGCGTCACGGCCGAAGCGGCGTCGGGGGCTGTGCCCTGAGCTCCGATTCCGGCGGCATACTCGCCGGTGAGCGGAGCGCCGCCGACGACGACGGGCATGCCGAGCCCCGCGGAGCGCAGGGCGTCGATGACGGACTTCATGTGGACCATGGTCGTGGTAAGGAGGGCGGACAGGCCGACGACCCCGGGGCGCTCGGCCCGGGCCGCCTCGACGAACCGCTCCGGCGGGACGTCCGCGCCTAGGTCCACGACCCTGTACCCCGCGCCGCGGAGCATCATTCCCACCAGGTTCTTGCCGATGTCATGGAGGTCGCCCCTGACCGTGCCCAAGACGACGACGCCCCGGGGTTCGACCTTCTCCCTGACAAGATGGGGTTCGAGCCGGGCCAGCCCGGCGTGCATGGCGCGGGACGATATCAGGACCTCGGGAATGAAAATCTCATTGTTCTTGAACAGCTCGCCCAGGCGCTCCATTCCGGGAATGAGCGCCGAGTCGAGGATCCTGGCCGCGGGGATTCCGGACTGGAGAGCCTCCTCGACGAAACGGTCGACCTCGTCCCTGTTTCCCGCGAGCAGGGCTTCCCGGATTCGCTCGAACATGCGATTATCCTCCGCCGGCTGGGTAATATTTCAGGAATCGGACACCTCTGTCAAGGGAGCGCCATCCAAAGCGACGCACAGGGTTCTTGCTACTCAGGCCAGAAAGGAGGGCCTCGGCACCCCCGCGGTTCTTCACGCCGCGAATCTCCTTCCTGGCCTGCTTCGTGCGACATCATTCGGCCGCAATACGACGGCTTCCTGTTCAAATACGGGCCATCGGTCCTGTAGCCGACGCAAAACGACTAATAAGTAGAAACTCGCATTGCGACTTCGTATAATAAGAAGCCGGACAGGCAAACCACGATGCCGGGCTTCAAGGTGGGGATCGACAGCTACTGCCTCCAGCCTCTCGGCCTCTCCCACTTCGAAGTCCTGGAGTGGGCCGCCCGCAACGGCGCCCAGGGCGTTCAATTTTCCGAGGGCTGGCCCGAGGACAAGGGCGTTCCGGATCCCGGCCTTCTCGACGACCTGGCCGCCCAAGCCCGAAACATGCGCCTGTACCTCGAGTGGGGAGGCGGACAGCACATCCCCCTTGATCTCGCGACCAACACGCCCAAGGACATTTTCGACGCCAACCGCCGCGCGGCCGAGCAGGCCCGGCGGCTCGGAGCGTCCACGGTCCGATCGTGCTCGGGCGGCCTCATGCGCTGGAAGGAAGAGAATCCCGCCACGGAGGCATATCTCAAAGAAACGGCCCGCGGGCTCCGCGAGCAGCGGGATATGCTACGGGACAACGGCGTCGTGCTTGCCCTGGAAACCCATTTCGAGTTCACGACCTTCGAGCTCCTTCGGCTGTTCGAAATGTGCGGCGCCTCGCCCGGCGACGCCTTCGGCGTCTGCCTGGACACGATGAACCTCCTGACCATGCTCGAGGATCCCCTCTCGGCCGCGGCCCGGATCAAGGACTGGGTCGTGACGACCCACGTCAAGGACGGCGGCCTGATGCATTACGACATCAACATGCTGTCCTTCACCGCCCCGGCCGGCCGAGGAGTGGTCGACCTCGCGGGAATCTTCCGGCTTCTGGACGAGACGGGCCGATCGGTCAACCTGACCGTCGAGGACCATGGAGGGAGCTTTCTTCTCCCCGTCTCGAACCGATCCTTTCTCAAAAAGTTCCCCGACATGCCGCTCGAAGAATGGGACCTCCTTCTGAAGCTCGTGGCCGGGACCGAAAAGCGCCTCAAGGCCGGCGAGATCAAAATCCTCGACCGCGAGAGCTGGCCCGAAGTCTGCGAGGACCGGGTCCGGGAGGACATCCGGATGGTCAAAGAGATCATCCTCCAGATGAGGTTCGAGGCGTGAGCGGACACGAGCGCTTCCATCCGAGGAATGAGGAAAAGTTTTTCGAACTGGAACGCCGCCTGGGCCTCAACCTCCCTTTTTCGGACGATATCGGCGCGCTCCTCCGACCCGCGGACATCGGCCCCCTCAGGCTTCCCAACCGGCTGGTTGTCCACCCCATGGAGGGCGCGGATGCCGGTCCCGAGGGGGCGCCTTCCGAGCTGACCCTGCGCCGCTACGCCCGATTCGCCGCGGGCGGAAGCAGCCTGCTGTGGCTCGAGGCGGCGGCCGTCGTGCCCGAGGGCCGCTCAAACCCGCGCCAGCTCCTTATCACCCGGCGGAATCTCGACGGCTGGAAGCGGCTGGCGGACGAAACGCGCCTGGCGGCCGAAACGGCCATGGGCCGGAACCACAGGACGGCTCTCATCCTTCAGCTCACGCATTCGGGAAGATTCTCCCGGCCGGACGGCGCTCCGAGGCCCGTGATCGCCAGGCATCATCCGTTGCTTGACCGATTGGCCGGCGTCGAAAGCGCTCATCCCCTCATCACGGACGCGGAGCTCGATCGCCTCTCCGAGGCGCACGCCGCGGCGGCGGGATTGTCCGCCGAGGCCGGGTTCGACGGCGTGGACGTCAAATCCTGCCACGGTTATCTGGCCGCCGAGCTTCTGGCCGCTTCCGACCGTTCGTCGAGCCGGTACGGCGGCCCCTATGAAAACAGGACCCGCTGGCTCAAGGAAACCCTCCGCCGCATCCGATCCGAGAATCCGAGGCTTCTTGTCGCCTGCCGCCTGAACGCCTACGACGGACCGGGCGCGCCGGCCGGATTCGGGTGTCGCGACTCGGATGAAGGCCGGATGGAGGATCTGAACGAGCCCATACGGCTCGCCCGGGAACTTGAGGCGGAGGGTGTTTCTGTGCTCAGCATCACCGTCGGCATCCCCGCCCTCCACCCCCACATTGGGCGGCCGTTCGACCGGCCTGCCCGAGGCGCTTCTCTTCCCGACGAGCACCCCCTGGCCGGCGTGGCGCGGCACATCGCCGTCACCGCCGCGATTCAAAAAACCGTCCCCGACCTGCCCCTCATCGGGGCCGGCTATTCCTGGCTTCGGCAATTTGTTCCCCCCGTCGCCTCCGGAGCGGTCCGGGAGGGGCTGGCGACCCTCGTCGGGCTGGGACGAGGGGCGCTCGCCTATCCCGAATGGGTGCGGGATCTCATGGACAAGGGAAAAATCGACCCGCGCCGTGTTTGCACGGCCTGCTCCAAATGCAGCGAGCTGCTCAGGGCCGGCGGTCCGGCCGGCTGCGTCGTCCGTGACAAAGAGCCTTATGCCGCCCTCTACAAAACCCTGAGACGTTCGCTCCGGCGGACGGACCGCATGGAAAGACGGAACCGGAGGGGGAGCCGGGGGGAGGCGGGAACAACTCCTGACCGGCCGGCAAAAAAGGAGACGGCGCGGCCGTGACCAGAACGGAAATCGAGCTCGAGGGGAAATCATTCCCCCTTTATTCCCTGAACACTCTCATCGTCGGCAGCGGAGCGGCCGCCCTCAACGCCGCCGTCCGGCTCCACGCCTTGGGCGTGACGGACATCGCCCTGGCCACCGAGTCCTGGGAAGGAGGGACATCGCGCAACGCCGGCTCGGACAAGCAAACTTATTACAAACTTTCCCTGTCGGCCGGCGCGGCCGACGCGCCGCGGCTCATGGCCGACGATCTTATCCGCGGCGGCTCGATGCACGGCGATATCGCCTTTGCGGAAGCCTCGGGATCGCTCCGGGCCTTTTTTCATCTCGTCGAGCTCGGCGTCCCTTTCCCCCACGATCGTTTCGGATCCTATCCCGGCTACAAGACCGACAACGACCCGCTCCAGAGGGCGACCTCGGCCGGCCCGCTCACCTCGAAGTTGATGGTCGAGCGCCTTGCCGCCGAGGTCGAACGGCGGGGCATCAAGGTCTTCAAGACCTTGCCCGTCATCGCCCTGCTCACCGAGGACTCGGGCGGCGGCAAGCGCGTCATCGGCGCCGTCGGTCTGGATCCCGCCGCCGCGGCGGCGCCCCACCACGGCCTGACGCTGTTCAACTGCCGGAACATCGTCCTGGGCACGGGAGGTCCGGCCGGGATTTACGCCGCCTCGGTCTACCCCGAAAGCCAGACCGGCTCGCATGGCCTGGCCTTCGAGGCGGGCGCCACGGCCCACAATCTCACCGAATCCCAATTCGGCCTGGCCTCGGTCAAATTCCGCTGGAACCTGTCCGGGACATACCAGCAAGCCCTGCCCCGCTACTTCTCCACCGCGGCCGACGGCTCGGGAGAACAGCCCTTCCTGAACGGCTTCTTCCCGAACATGGGCGCCCTCGCTTCGGCCGTTTTTCTTAAAGGGTACGAGTGGCCCTTCGATTCAAACAAAATCCGGGGCGGAGGCTCCTCGCTCATCGACCTCCTCGTCTACCGAGAGACGGCCGGCCGGGGCCGCCGCGTGTTTATTGATTTCACGCGCAATCTCGAAGGCGACCGGCGCACGGGATCGTTTTCCCTCGACGCGCTGTCCCCCGAAGCCCGCTCCTACCTCGAGCGCTCCGGAGCGCTGCTCGACACACCCCTGGAGCGTCTGAAGAAGATGAACCCGCCGGCCTACGAGCTGTATCGGGACAACGGCATCGACCTGGCCCGAGAGCCCCTCGAGATCGCTGTCTGCGCCCAGCACGCAAACGGCGGCTTCAGGACGAACATCTGGTGGGAGTCGGACGTTGGCCGTCTTTTTCCGGTGGGCGAGGTGTGCGGCACGCACGGCGTCCGGAGGCCGGGCGGATCGGCTCTGAACGCGGGACAGGTGGGAAGCCTGAGGGCGGCTCTCTACATCGCCCGCCGCTGCGGAGAAGGGCCGCGCGGCGCCGCGGAGTTCGCCTCCGCCGCCGGCCCTCAGGTGCGCGCCCGCCTCGCCGCGGCGGAGGGTTTTCTCGGCCGCGGCGAGGCGGGCGAGAGCGACATGAGCCGGATCGTTTCCGAGCTCCGCCACGGCATGTCGCTCCACGGCGGCCATGTCCGCAGCTCCGGCGGAGTGGCGGGCGAAGCGAGCCGCGCCTGGACGCGCCTCGCGCGCCTCAGAGAGTCGGCCGGCGTCCGCCGTCCCGAGGATCTCGCCGCGGCCTTCAAGGCTTTTGACCTGGGTTTGACGAGCGCCGTCTTTCTCGAAGCCATGCGGGAGTACCTGCGCCGGGGCGGACGCAGCCGCGGCTCCTACATCATTCTCGATCCCGGCGGGGAAAAACCCTGCCCGGCGCTCGAGGATTACTGGCGTTTTTCGCTCGAAACCGAAGATTCCTCCGTCGGCCGGAACATTCTCGAGGTCCGCTACGAGGGCGGAACGCGCGTCTCCCGCAACTGGGTTGCCGTCCGGCCCGTCCCGTCCGAGGAGAGCTGGTTCGAAACGGCATGGAACGAATATCTCAAGGATGAAATCGTCCGCTAGGAGCGCTTCATGGACAATCGCCCCGTCGCCCTCGTCACCGGCGCCGGAAGGGGCATCGGCCGGGCCGTCTCCCTGGACCTGGCCCGGAACGGCTACGACATCGCGGCCAACGACATCGCTTTCGATCGATCGGCCGGCGCCGCCGCGTCCCCTCCGGCCGAGCTTGAACAAGCGGCGGCCGCCCTCGGCGCGGCCTTCCTGGCCGTCCCCGGCGACATCGCCGACCTCGGCCGTCACGAGACCATGCTCCGGGCGGTCCGGGACAGGTTCGGCCGTCTCGATCTCCTGGTGAACAACGCCGGGATCCCCCCCCTGGAGAGGACAGACATCCTCGAGACCGAGGCGGAGAGCTACGACCGGGTCATGGCCGTCAACGCCCGGGGGACGTTCTTCCTGACGCAGCGCGCCGCGCGATGGCTGGTCGAGGAGGCGCAGGCCGGGCGGGCGGTGAGGCCGGCCGTCATTTTCATCACCTCGATCTCGGCCGAGGTCTCCTCGCCCTCCCGGGCGGAGTACTGCCTGTCCAAGGCGGCGGCCGGCATGGCCGCCCGGCTCTTCGCCGACAGGCTGGCCTCCGCCGGGATCGCCGTCTACGAGGTCCGGCCGGGCATCATCCTGACGGACATGACGGCACCGGTCAAAGACAAGTACGACCGTCTGATCGCCGAGGGACTCGTTCCGCAGGGGCGTTGGGGCCGGACCGAGGACGTGGCCCGGGCGGTGACGGCCCTGGCCCGCGGGGATTTCGGATTCTCAACGGGGCTGTGCCTCGAAGTCAGCGGCGGGATGAACATCCGGAGGCTGTGAAAGGGAAAGACGCGGCAGCGGAGTGTCCCTATGAACAAATCCCGGGATGTTTTCAATCTTATCCTCAAGAATCGTTTGATCGCCCTGCTCTCGCCGGCAGCGGCGGATGACTGCCTCACGGCCTATGAGGAGCTCGCGCCTCTGGGAGTCGTCCTTGAAGTGGCCTTCCGGACGAAGGCGGCGTCCGAGGGCATTCGAGCCGTCCTGGAGAAGCACCCCCACGCCCTGCTCCTGGGGGGGACGGTCATGACCCGGCCCCAGGCCCGTGAAGCGCTGGCCGCCGGCGCGGCGGGTGTCGTCTCGCCCGATTTCTTCCCGGAAGTGATCGAGGAATGCGTCGCCGCCGACGCAATGGCCGTGCCCGGCGGGTTGTCCGACTGCGGCAAGCAGCTCGTGCTCAAGGCGGCGCTCTACGGCTGCGACATCCTCGATCTCAGGGAAAAGCACCCCCACCAGTGGATCCACAAGCTCTTCCCCGCCGCGGCCGGCGGCCGCGTCTTTTCCGGCCTGGCGTCAGCCTGGCGCGGCCCCTATCCGGGACTGAGGGTCATTCACACCGGGGGGGTCAGCCTCGAAAACCTCGACGCCCTCAACCGCGCCGACAGGGAGGGGATTTTCTGCGGTTCGGCTCTGACGGCCGGACGCGGCGGGAGCGGCGCCATGGCGGCCGAAGCACGGAAATGGTTCGAAATCCTGCGGCTGCCGTGGGGCGGAACGGCCGCGTGAGCAACGCTTCCGCGCGGGCTGATTCTCTTGTCATTTCCGGCCCTTTTTGATATAAAATCGAATCAAATCCTAAAGGATAAAGGAGTCAAGCCATGTCGACGCGCCGCAGCGGCGGAGACCGTTTCATCTGGGGATTCATCATCGTGGTCCTGGGCGTCATCTTTCTCCTGGGCAACCTGGGGAAGATCAGCACCCGCGACATCTTCAGCACCTACTGGCCGGTCATCCTGATCATCATCGGCCTGTGGCAGCTCATCAGCAGCGGGTACAAGGACATTTTTCCCGGACTTCTCCTGATCGCCCTGGGCGTCATCTTTCTCCTTCAGCGTTTGGGGCGACTTCCGCACAACGTTTGGGTCTATGTCTGGCCGACGGTCATCATATTCGTCGGCCTATGGCTGATCTTCGGACCCCTGCTGCGGCGACGGTCCTTGTCCGGGCCGGCCGTCACGGCCGACGACCTCAACGCCTCGGTCGTTCTGGGCGGCATCAACCGCGTCATCACTTCCCAATCCTTCCGGGGCGGACGGGCTTCGGCCGTCCTCGGCGGTCTCGACATCGACCTCCGGGACGCGGCGCTGGACAAGGGACAGGCGACCATCGACGTGAACGTTTTCATGGGCGGCATCGACATCAAGGTCCCCCGCAACTGGAAGGCCGTCGTGGACGTTTCGCCCGTCCTGGGCGGGGTTGAAAACAAGACGGCCTCGCTGCCCGACGCGGAAGCCAGGGCGACGCTTTTCGTCCGAGGAACGGTCGTCATGGGGGGCCTGGAAGTCAAAAGTTGACATGAAGAGGATCGCGCTCTGGCTCCTGGCCGGCGCCCTCACCTTGGTCACGGCTCTTTATCAGCGGCGGACGGGTCCCTCCTATCCGCTGCGGGGCCGGGAAACTCTTTGCGGCCAAACGGTCCCCTATCGCCTGACGCGGAGCGCGGTCAACGTCCGTCCCTTCAAGCTCAAAGTGCCCGTGCCCGAGAATTCCTCAATCACGGGTCGGATCGCCTACCAGCGCTACAAGAAGGGGGATTCCTGGAATCCGGAACGGACCGTGGACATGACCTTCGAGCTCGTATCCCTGAGGCACGGGGGAAAAAAGACCGTTCCGGCCCTGACCGCTCCCCTCCTCTGGCCGGGCGCCGAAAACGGCCTGCCGCCCCCGGCTGGCAAGCTGGCCTACAAGGTGACCTTGTCCTGCGGGGAGGAGAGTCTGGAGCTCAACGGCGGCCGGCCGGTCGTCATCCGTTTCCGAGGCGACGTCCCGGCCGGGGTCATGATCCCCCACATTCTCGTCATGTTCCTGGCCATGCTGTTCGGCATGGCCGCCGGCCTGGAGGCTCTGCGGCCGGGCGGCAAACCCCGCGCCCTGGCCTTCTGGACGCTCTTCTGGCTTTTCCTGGGCGGTTTCTTCCTCGGCCCGCTTATGCAGAAATATGCGTTCGGGGCCTACTGGACGGGTTTCCCTCTGGGTACGGACCTGACGGACAACAAAACGCTCATCGTTTTCCTCGGCTGGCTGGCGGCCCTCCTCCTCGGCCGGAAAGGCCGGGGAACGCGCTTGTGGATCATGGGCGCGGCCGTGCTGATGCTCGTCGTCTACCTCATCCCCCACAGCCTTCTGGGATCGGAATGGGATTACACGATACCGGGAAAATGACGCGCGACTGAGGTCATGAGAAGACCGGCGGTTTTGGTCGTCCCCGGCGTGCTCTTGACGATCGGCGCGTCCCTGTTCGCCGCGGCCGACGCCCAGGGGCGCCGACTGAGCCTCGGGTTGGGGGTTTCGCTCGGGGCCTTCAATTCCTGTCCCGCCTTCAGCCTTTCCGCCGCGTTCCCTCTCACTCCCAGGCTGTCGGCCGAAGCGGAATTCGCCTATCACTTCAATCCCGCCGAGGATGAACGGAATCCGCCTCCGGGATACCACCGCAGCAGCGCCGCCCTGGGGCTGTCGCTTTCGGGAAACTACGCCCTGCGGAAACCGGGCGGCTCCGTGACGCCCTATGTCGGCCTGGGCGCCGGCGCCTTTCTTCTCTCGACCCTGACCGACCGACCGCCCGCCGAGCGGGAAATCCTGTCGCGCCGGCGGCTGGCCGTCGTTCTGCTGGGCGGTTTCCTCGTTCCGCTCGGAAAGCGCGCCGGGCTGTGTCTCGAAGCGCGGCAGCATTTCCTCTCGGGAGGGGAGGGGCGCACGTTGCGTTTGTCGGCCGCCGCGTATGCCGCGTTCTAGACGCGCTCCCCTCTTGGTCGGACCGATTCGTGCGGATCGGGAATAAGTTGATTTTTCACGCTGAAAACGTGTATCGTCTTACCCTGAAAAATCCGCGAGGTCTCAAAAGAAGATGAAACGCCTGTTGGCCGCCTGGGCGGCGGCGCTCGTGTTCACCGTCCCCTGCCCGGCCGAGGAGACGCCAAGCCGGCGCGAGTTGTCCCTGAGCCTGGGAAGCGGGCTCGGAGATTTCGGGTCGACCTTCGCCGGGGGGATCAGCCTCAACATCCCGGTCGGGGACGAAAGCGGACTCCGCCTTGAGCCCGAGCTTTTCTACTATTACGATCCCTCCGAGGCGTCCCATACGCCCGGCCTGGTCATCACCAGCACCGGATTGAGCGCCGGGCTCGGCATGCTCTTCCGTTTGGAGCTCGCCGCGGGGCGGATCTTTCTCGACATCGGCTTGTCGCAGGGCGTCATGCATGTCTCGGAAACCCGGGAGGTCGACGTCCTCAGAGAAATCACCTCCTCCCCGTCGAGCGAGGTCTATGTCGGTCTCTTGACCGCCGTCCATTTCAGGCTCGACGACCGCTCCGGCGTCCGCTTCAACGCCCACTTCCTGTTCATCCCCTGGGACGGCCGTTCGATCCCCCGTCTGTCCATCGGCTACGCTTTCGGGTATTGATCCTCAGGTTCCGGGCGATCGAATCCTTTCTTTTAAGAAGAGACCGTATCCCCGAATTTTCCCGGGCATCCTTTTTTGACAAGGGGATTTTCTTGTGCTAAGAAAGTGTTTCCTCAACAAAAGCATCGGACGTCAAACGTGAAAAAAGCGTTTCTCAAGGGGACCCTCCTCCAGTTCGCGGTGCTCCTCGGACTGTGGCTTCTTCTGAGCGGGCATATCGACCCCTTCCACGTCGGCGCCGGCGTTTTCTCGGCGCTGCTCGTGACGCTGATGCACGTCCGGATCAACCGACACCTCTACTTCAACAAGGGCATCGCCGCCGGCCGATCGCTGCGCGTCGTCCGCCTGGCGCTCTACGTCCCCTGGCTGCTGAAGCAAATCGTTCTTTCCAGCCTTCAAGTCGCCTACGCCGTCCTCCATCCCCGCATGCCCATCAACCCCAGCCTGGTCCGGTTCAGGGTCCGGCTGCCCAACATCACCGCCCGGGTCATTCTCGGCAACTCCATCACCCTCACTCCCGGAACGCTCACTTTGCGCATCAAGGACGACGAGTTCCTGGTCCATTCCCTCATGGAGGCCTCCCACGCGGGCATCATCGACGGCTCGCTCCCCGGACATGTGGCCCGGCTCTACGGCGACAGATCGACCGACATCGTGTCCGAGGTCAAGCTGTTCCATAAGGCGCGCCATGTTTGAATACTGGTTCTTCGTCATCCTGGCCGCGGCCCTGACGGTCATCATCTCCCTGCCCCTCTACCGCGTCATCGCCGGCCCGACGCTGCCCGACCGCATGCTGGGCGCCAGCGCCATCGGCACCAAAACCATGGTTCTCATTCTTCTCATCGGCTTCATCTTCGACCGGGTGGACATGTTCATCGACATCACCCTGGCTTACGCCGTCCTGAACTTCATCGGCACGATCGCCATCGCCAAGTACCTCACCTCCGGCAAGGAGAAGAAATGAGCGGACTTCACATCGCCGCCCTGGTCGTCCTGGCCGCCGGCTCCTTCTTTCTCCTCGTCGGAAGCGTCGGCCTTCTCCGCTTTCCCGACTTCTATTCGCGCTGCCACGCCACGGGCAAGAGCGACACTCTGGGAGTGATGCTCCTTGTCCTGGGGCTCATCCTCGTCGAAGGATTCACCCTGAACTCGGTGAAGCTCCTTCTCATCCTGACCTTCGTCGGCCTGACCAATCCGACCGCCACCCACGCTCTGGCCCGGGCCGCGTTCCAGATCGGGCTCAAGCCCCGCTTCCGCCGTTATGACTCCGGAAAAGCCCCGGCGGAGAAAAAGGAGGATTGAATGCACCCCGAACTTGAAATCGTCCTTCTTCTCGTCCTCCTCATCACCGCCGTGACCGCCTTGATGATCAAAAACCTCCTGACGGCCGTGGTTTCGCTCACGGTGTTCAGTTTCGTCTCGGCCCTGCTCTACGCGGCCATGGGCGCCGTGGACGTGGGGTTCACCGAGGCCACGGTCGGCGGCGGCGTGACCGGCGTTCTCCTTCTCCTCCTCATTTTCAAGACGACCCGCAGGAGCTCGGATTGAAAGCCGCGAACGTCCTCGTCCTCGTCGCCTTCTGCGGCCTGCTCATCTACGCCGCCACGGGCTTTCCCAACCGGGGAGACGCCCTGAGCGTCACCAACCGCGAGACCAGCCCGGCCGGAACGCCCAACGCCCCGGCGCACTATATCCGCCGCGCCAAGGAGGAGGCCCACACCGACAACATGGTGACGGCCATCCTGGCCGACTACCGGGGCTACGACACCCTGGGCGAGGAGACGGTCATCCTGACCGCGGGCCTGATCTGCTACCTTCTCCTGCGGAGGGAAAGGAGCGGCCATGAGAAGGAATGAGAACAATCCCATCATCGACCTCATCTCGTCCCTTGTGGCGCCCTTCATCATGCTCTTCGGGCTGTACGTCATTTTCCACGGACACTACAGCCCGGGCGGCGGATTCCAGGGCGGGACGCTCCTGGCGGCGAGCGTCATTCTTCTGCGCCTGTCCCTGGGATCCGATCTGGGCCAGGGTCAATTCCCCAGCCGTCTGGGCACGCCCCTGGCCTCGCTGGGAGTTCTCATCTACTACGGAACCGGCCTGGCGGCCCTGCTCCTGGGTGGTGCGTTTCTCAATTACGCCTTCATCCCCTTCTCCGTCCTGACTCCCCTCCGCCGCTCATGGGGCATCCTGTCGGTCGAAATCGGCGTCGGGCTGGCGGTCATGGCCGTCCTGGTGGCCATCTATGACGACCTGCTCGAGGGAGAACCCGATGCATGATTTCCTGGTGGGCCATTACTTCTATTGGTTCATCTTCCTGCTGATGACCATCGGTCTCGCCGGAATCATCCTCAAGAGGAACCTCATCAAGAAGGTCATCGGCATGTCGATCCTCCAGGTGGCCATCATTCTCTTTTTCGTGGCCAGCGCCTCCAAGTGGGACGCGACCGTGCCCATCCTCGACCCGGCCCTGGGCGCGGCCGACGTGACGAAATACATCAATCCCCTGCCCCATTGCCTGATGCTGACGGCCATCGTCGTCGGGGTGGCCACCTCGGGCGTCGCCTTCGCCCTGATCATCATGATCTGGCGCCGCTTCCGGACGCTCGACGAAAACGAACTCCTGGAAAAGCTGAAAAATGATCCCGACTAACGCCCCGGCCCTCGCCCCCCTGATCTTCCTGTTGGCCGCCTTGATCATCCCTCTGGCGGCCCTCAGGATCCGGCGCCTGGCTTATGTCCTGGCCATGGCGGCCGCGGCGGCCGCGGCGGCCGTTTCGGTAGGAAACATCTTCCGCGTTCTTGAGTCCGGAACGGTTCACTATCGCTTCGGCGGCTGGCCTCCTCCCTTGGGCATCGAATACGTCCTCGACCCTCTCTCGGCCTTCATCACCGCGGTCATCAACCTCACGGCTCTCGTCGTCCTGGTCCACGCCCGCCTGACCGTCGCCGCCGACCTTCCCGAGCGAAAGCACGTCCCGTATTACGCCTTGGTCATGCTCATGATGTCGGGGTTCAACGGCATCGTCCTGACCGGCGATTTCTTCAACCTCTACGTCTTCCTCGAGATCGCCTCCCTGTCCCTTTACGGACTCATCGCCGTGGGAGACCGCAAGTCGCCCGTGGCGGCCTTCCGCTACCTGGTCATCGGCATGGTCGGAGGCGGCTTCTACCTCCTGGGCGTAGGCTTCCTGTACATCAACAGCGGGTCGCTCAACATGGCCGACCTGAAGGCCATCCTCCCGGCGGTCGGGGCCCGGCCGGAGATCATCGTCGCCCTGTGCTTCATGGTTCTGGGATTCGGCATCAAGATGGCCCTCTTTCCCCTGCACGGCTGGCTGCCGGACGCCTACACCTATGCCCCGACGGCCACGTCGTCGCTCATGGCCCCCATCGGCACCAAAATCGGAGCCTACGGGCTGTTGCGCGTCCTGTTTTTCGTCTTCGGGGTGAACTTCGTCACCCGGACCGTCCCTCTGGCGCAGGTCATCTCCTGGCTGGCCGCGGCGGGGATTCTTTACGGCTCGATCATGGCCATGGCCCAGGACGAGCTCAAGCGCATGCTGGCCTTCAGCTCGATCGCCCAGGTGGGCTACATCGGCCTGGGGATCGGCCTGGCCAATCCCCTGGGCCTCCTGGGCGCCGTCCTCCATGTCCTGAACCACGGGCTGATGAAAGCCTGCCTGTTCCTCGTGGCCGGGAATTTCCGCATGCGTCTGGGCCATTCCCGCATCCGGGCCCTGGACAGCGGGGCGCGGCGGCGCATGCCCTGGACGTCGGCCGCCTTCACCCTGGCCGCCCTGTCCATGATCGGACTGCCGCCCACGGTGGGCTTCTTCAGCAAATGGTATCTGGCTCTGGGAACGATCCGCAACCGGAGCTGGATCTTTTTGGCCGTGATCCTGGCCAGCAGCCTGCTGAACGCCGTGTATTTTTTCCGGGTGATCGAGAGGCTTTATCTGAGGCCGGCCATGCAGGACAATGAGGCCCGGGAGACCGAAGGCCGGAGCGAAGTCGCTCCTTCCATGCTCCTCCCGACTCTGGTCCTGGCCCTTTCCCTGGTCGTCATCGGCCTCCTGAACGTCGTCATCGTCAAAGGGCTGCTCGTCCGCTTCCTGCCGCCCGGCCTGGAGTTCGCCTTCCCATGAGCGCTCCGGCCGCTCCGTCGCTTCTGCCTCTTTTAGCCGTGCTCGTCTCTCTGGCCGCCGTTCCGCTCATTCTTCTCAGCTCCCGGCGGCCGCGCCTCCGCGAGACCTGGACGCTGGCCGCGGCGGCGGCCAAGTTCGGTCTGGTCCTGGCGCTCCTTCCCGGCGCCCTCCAGGGCCGGATTGCGGTCTTCGGCCTGTTCGAGATCGTCCCCGGCGTGCGCCTCGAGCTCCGGGCCGATCCCCTGGGCGTACTGTTCGCCCTGGTCGCCTCGGGGCTGTGGATACTGACCTCGCTCTATTCCATCGGCTACACCCGCGGCCTGAACGAGCACAAACAGACCCGCTACTTCGCCTTTTTCGCCGTCTGCCTTTCGGCCACCGTAGGCATCGCCTTTGCCGCCAACCTTGTGACATTCATTCTCTTTTACGAGATCCTGACCATCGCCACCTATCCCCTGGTCATCCACAAGGAAACGCCCGAGGCCGTGAGCGCCGGCCGCAAATACCTGGCCTTCACCCTGTCGGCCGGGGTGCTGCTCATCGCCGCGGCCGCCTGGTCTTTTCTCCTCGTCGGCGACCTCGATTTCAAGCCGGGCGGGATTTTCACCGGCCTGGCGCTGGCGGGAAAAACCGCCGTTCCGCTTTTTCTTCTTTTCCTGGGCGGAGTGGGAGTCAAATCGGCCGTCATGCCCCTCCACAGTTGGCTTCCGGCGGCCATGGTCGCCCCGACCCCGGTCAGCGCCCTGCTTCACGCCGTGGCCGTGGTCAAGGCGGGAGTCTTCGGGCTCGTCCGCGTCGTGGTCTTCGTCTTCGGGCCCGACCTGCTGCGCCGTTTCCATCTCGATTCGGTGCTCATCGTCTTGGCCGTGACGACGATTCTCGTCGGATCGCTTCTGGCCCTCAGACAAGACAACCTCAAGCGGCGGCTGGCTTACTCGACGGTTTCCCACCTGTCCTACATCGTCCTCGGGACGGCGCTCCTGTCCGGGCCGGCCATCATCGGGGCGCTTCTCCACCTGGCCTTTCATGCCACGATGAAAATCACGCTCTTTTTCTGCGCCGGGGCGATTTACGTCAACCTCCACCGGGAAAACGTTTCGGAGCTCAACGGCACGGGCAAGATCATGCCCTGGACGATGGCCGCGTTCACCCTCGGCTCCCTGGGATTGTGCGGCGTCCCGCCGCTCAATGGATTCGTGTCCAAGTGGTTCCTCGGCTCGGCCGCGGTCGGGTCGGGAAGACCGCTCCTGGCCGGCGTCCTCATCCTCAGCGGACTGCTCAACGCCGCCTACCTTCTGCCCATCGTCCAACGCTCGTTTTTCCGGAGGGGCAGCGGCCTCGAAGGCCGTCGCGAGGCGTCCCCGTGGATGGTCGCGCCCCTCGTCCTGACCGCCGTTCTCTCCCTGGCCCTGGGATTGTTCCCGGGAACGTTCCATCAACTGGCCGTCCGGGTGGCGGCCGGGCTGTTCGGAGGATGACGGGCGTGCACAAAATCCTCCGCGCAACGCTCACGGCGGCGCTCGCCGGCCTCGTTCTTCTCTCCCTGGCTTTCCAGGTTGTCCACCGACCCGAAGAGGGTCATCACGCCTCGGGGTGGGAATCGTTCCCCGGATTTTTCGCCCTATTCGGCTTCATCGGCTGCCTGGCCCTCATCGCCGTCGCCCTCGGCCTGGGACGAGCCTTCCTGAGAAAAAGCGCGCGGTACTATGACGATGACTGAGATCGTGATCCCTCCCGCCGCGGCCCTGTGGGCCGGAGCGCTCCTCCTGCCCCTCCTCCGCCGCCGGGTTCGGGCCGCGGCTTTCGTCCTTTTCTCCCTCGCCGCCCTGGCGCTCGTGTTCGCCCTGCCGGACGGGGCGCGGTGCGACGTCCGCTTCCTGGACCAAACCCTCATCCTCTGCCGGGCGGACGCCCTCAGCCGCCTGTTCGGGATCATCTTCGCCTTCATCACCGCCGCGGGCGGACTCTACGCCCTCCACCTTCGCGACACGGGCCAACAGTGCGCCGCGCTGCTGTATGCCGGCGGCGCCCTGGGAGCGACCTACGCCGGAGACTTTTTCACGTTCTTCGTCTTCTGGGAGGTCATGGCCGCGGCCTCGACCTTCCTCGTCTGGGCGGCGCGGAACCGTGAGGCGCGGCGGGCGGGTTTCCGGTACCTCCTCTATCATCTGTTCGGCGGAGGGCTGCTTCTGCTGGGGATATTCTTTCTGGGGGCCCAAAACGGCGGAAGTCTGGAGATTTCCGCCTTCGCCCCGGGCGCGTCGGCCGCCGGCTGGCTCATTCTTCTCGGCGTGGCGGTCAACGCCGCGGTCGTCCCCCTTCACACCTGGCTCCCGGACGCCTATCCGCGGGCCACGGTCACCGGCGCCGTGTTCCTGAGCGCCTTCACGACCAAGACGGCCGTATACGCCCTGGCCCGGATGTTTCCCGGCTGGGACATCCTGCTCTGGGCGGGCGTGGCCATGACCCTCTACGGCGTCGTCTATGCCGTCCTGTCCGACGACATCCGCGGCATCCTCGCCTACCACATCGTCAGCCAGGTGGGTTTCATGGTCGCCGGCGTCGGCCTGGGGACGGAGATGGGCCTCAACGGGGCGACGGCCCACGCCTTCAGCCACATCCTGTACAAGGCGCTGCTCTTCATGGCCGCCGGCCTCGTCCTTCACACGACCGGCCGCCGCAACCTGAGCGAGCTGGGCGGCCTGGGAAAACGCCAGCCCGCGGCCCTGGTTCTGTACATGATCGCCGCCTTCTCGATTTCGGGAGTGCCTTTCTTCAACGGCTTCATCAGCAAGTCCATGACCGTCAGCGCCGCCGGAGACGCGGGCCGGCAGGCGGCCATGTTTCTCATGCTCCTGGCCTCAGTCGGCACGTTCTTGAGCGTCGGGCTCAAGCTCCCCGTTTTCACCTGGTTTTCACGCGATCGGGGCCTGAAGCCCGAGCGGGCCCCCTGGAACATGTACCTGGCCATGGGAGTGACGGCCGCGGTCTGCGTTGTCCACGGCATCAAGCCCGGCCTCCTCTACCGCTGGCTGCCTTACGCCGTGGATTATCATCCCTATTCCGCAACCCATCTCACGGAGACCGTCCAACTCCTCGTCCTCACATTCGCGGCTTTTTGGGCCTGCCGCCGGCTTCTCAAGCCGCACTCCGGGACGGTTCTCGACTTCGACTGGGTTTTCCGCCGCCCGGCGGCGTTGTTCCGCGCTCTTTTCGTGGACACGACCGGGAGATTTTTCGACGGCACGTCGCGCGCCGCGCTGTCCGCGGCCCGGGGATTAGCGGCCTTGAGCCGCAATCCCTACCCGTCATCCGCGCGCGACGGCGTCGAGGCCGGATACGCCCAGGACCGCCACCGACCCTCGACCCGGACGCTGGTCTCGATCATCCTGGGGGCGTTCATCGCCCTGGCCGCGCTCGCCCTGCTCGCCGTCGGCTGATTCACATCGTCATGGCCAGGGTGTCGCTCTTGGAGTAGCCCTCCGGAATTTTGAAAACGTCCGCCGGCGTGCTTTTCTCGGAGATCTCGACGACCTCGACCGTCGTCCGCATCGGGGAGCCCATCATGTCCACGACCGTTTCGTAGGCGATCCAGTAGCCTTTGATTCTCTTCAACTCGGCGAGAGTCGCCTCATCCAGCCTCATCGTCCCCTGGAGGACGTTGTTTACATACTTGCCCATGACGTGGGAAAAATCGAAAGGAACGTCCGTCGAGGCCCAGACGATCATCTTGATCGGCATCATCATCGTGATCTCGGCCTCGTATCCCTGGCAAGTCCAGGAACCGATTTTCTTCGTCGTCCCCAGGGGGGTGACGGAAGCGGTCATTTTCATCATCCCCGCCATCTGGGCCATCTGGGGGGGGAGAAGTTTCGCCATGTCCAGGGGCAGGGACGCCGGCGTGTAGGTCCGGCTCTTGTGGTTGATGAAAACAGCCTCACTTTTCCCAAGGTCGACGAGAACGGACAATCCGGAGCTGATGTGGGCGAAACGGTCCGTCCCGATCCACTGCTCCTGAACGCCGTCCTTGGCCGGCTGGCTTTTCCCCATTAGGGAGAAGGCGTCCGTGTGTGTCTTGGACTTGACGTAATAGTCCGCTCCGGCGAAAGCCGCCAGCGCCAGGACGGCCGTTAAAAGCGCCAGTGTTTTTCTCATGTCTCGTCTCCATTCGGGCCCGTCCGCGGGCCGAAAAATTGAACTTTTCATGCCGACCGGATGTTTCATATCCTGAAAAGCATTCCGACGACAAAACCGAAACCGCCGAAATCCACCACGGCTTCCGCGGCCCGGGTGAAGGCCGGGCCGGCGGGCGGCTGGGCGAGGACGTCGACCACGGTGAAAATTTCGTCGTCTCCGAGACCGAAATCGATCGCATACAGCGTCCCCTCGCGGCCCGCCTCCCCGCCCTCGCTCGAGGAACGGTCGAGAGTTCCGAAAAATTTTGAAAATCTCGCCCGGCGAACCTGGCCCTCGAAAAATACGGAGACATGGCGGCCCATCCTGTACTCAAGCCCCAGCCCGCCGTCATATCCCAGGCCGCTGGATTTCAGGTCGAAGCGGTCCTCTTCCCAGTATTCTTCCCAGTCCCGGCGATAGACGGCCTGCGCCCGGGCGACATAGTAATAGGACGCTCCGGCGTTCAGGCTGAGAGCGAGGCGGCTCGAGAGCGGGATGCGGCCGAAAAACCCGGCGCGGACGGGAACGGCCCGCGGCGTCATCTCGACACTCTGCTCGGCGGGAACAACATCTTCGCTTCCGTCGGCGCTCGACCGACAGACAGAACGCCCCGAGATCGAACCGACGCCCATGCCGAATGACAGCCAGGACGTCAGAGGAAACAAGACGTCCGCTCCCAGGGCGGTCGCCCATCCGCCGGGACGCCCGTCCACGTCCGTTCGGACGCCCCACAGGGAGCCCGCGTGCGCCCACAGGTCGAGCCATCCGCGGAGCCCTGCGCTGAAGTCGCCGCCGTTCATCGTGCCCAGACCGCCGTAAAGGCGCAGGGCCGTCCTCCCCCCCGGCTCCTTCGCTTCCGCCGGGGACGGAAAGGCTGACACGGAAAAGAGCGCGGTCAAGACAAGGGAGAGAGCCGTTTTTCTCATAGGCGTTTCCTCAAGGGCTTACAAACGAATCGTCATACCCAGGACGAGCGACAATCCGCTGAAATCAACCCTGGTTCTTCGGACATCGGCGATGCCGAATCCGGCGGGCTCGGTGTCGGCGATTTCGAAAACCTGCCAGGAGCCGAGCTGTCCGAGGTCCATCCTTTCATTCCACAGGCGGCCGCTGACCGATTCGGACCAGCCCGTGCTGTCCGACATGTTCACCTCGCCCTTGAAATTGGCGAAGGAGGCGCGCCGCCCCCGAACCTCGGCGAAGACCGCCAGGCGGCGGCTGAGAGCGTATTCCATTGCCAATCCCCCATGGAAGCCCAGGCCCCCGCCATTGACCCGGTATTCGTCGAGCGTCCAGTATCCGGATTCGTCGGCCAGTTTCTGGGAGGCGTATCCCCAGGCCAGGTAGGGGCCCAGGCCGCCGTGAACACCGAAAGCGATCCTCCCCTTCGACAGGAGAAAATAATAAAGGCTGACCGTCACCGGCGCGGCGCTGATCGCGGTTTTGGACTCGTATTCCAAATCGGACAAGCCGGAGGCGGCGGGAGCAAACGATACGCCCGATGACTCCGAAGCCTGGAGGAAACCGACGCCGAGCCCGACGCTCAGGCGGGGTGCGAACCGAAAAAGCAGCTCCGCGCCGGCAGTCGGTCCTCTTCGGGCCGCCTGGATTTCGCCTTCCGAGGCATACGACAACAGCCCCAAAACAACGCGGTAGAAATCCGCCCAGCCTTTCTGGCCGGAGTTGAAATCGCCCCCCTCAGTGTGACTCAAGCCGCCATAGGCTTTCAGGACGAAGGAGCCGGCCGAGGGTTTGGCTCCGGCCGCGACGGGGAGCGCGGCGACGGCCCAGAATCCCATCAACAGGGAGGCTATACACTTTTTCATTTAGTTTCCTCGATGAAGTCTTTATTGTAGAAGAATAGGCCTTGGAGTCAACTCCCGTGAAAGTATTGAAAACTTCTCCGGTCCCACCGACTCAAACGCAAGTCCCCCGCAGAAAATAGGGCCGATGATTTCCTGTCAAATAAAAGAGGGGCATCTTTTTCCCCTTTCGGGGAAAAAGATGCCCCCTGTTCTCCAGCTCCTGAGCTAAAGCCTAGAAATGAATGACGAAGCCGAGCGTGAACGAGACGCCGCTGAAATCGACCTTGGCTTCCTGAGCGTCACCGGCCGGTTCGGTCTCTCCAATCCAGAGGATTCTGACGTTCCCCATCCCCAGCCAGTCCGTGTCCGTAGCCCACAGAGGCCCCTCTTGGAGGATTTCACCGGGGATGGAAGACGTCCAGCTGAGCGAGCCCTCGAAATTCTTGAAGGCCGCATAGCGGCCCGTCAGCTCGGCGACGATGCCGAACATGGGAGACAGGCTGTATTCCAGGCCGAGGCCGCCGTGAAAGCCGAGCCCGCCGCCCGTGGTCTCCGCATCCCAGTAAAACGGAACAAGAAACCACCAGTCGTGCTCGAAATCGAACTTGGCCATGTAATATCCCAGCCCGAGCTTGCCGTAAAACTTCATCATGCCGCTGGTGGGGAAGAAATAATAGAAGGAGCCCGTGAACGCCGTGGCGCCCATCTTCGGCATCCAGGTGATTTCGGGAGCAAGCGGGTCAGCGAGATCGATCGAAGAATTCTTCGACGCCTGAAGGAACTCCACGCCCAGGCCGAACCCTATATTGGGAGTGAATTGAAGCAGAAATTCCCCGCCGAAATTCATACCCAGGCTGATGGGATCGAACCCGCCTTCATAGGGCTCGGCCATCAGGTCGAAGATCGTCGTCATGGTTTCCTCGAATCCTTCGGCGGCCTTGTTCACATCGCCTCCGGCGATGAATGCCGCGCCGCCCTTGGCCTTGAATCCGAAGCGGATCTGGCCCTCGGACGTCCCGGGCAGCAAAACAAGCAGCAGGAGAACGACGGACAACACACCCACGAATTTTTTCATGTGGCCTCCTTAAAAGATGTGCCCTTTTATACTTACAAATAAGGAATTTGTCAATGCCCTTCTCAATCCAAACAAATTCTTTTTTCCCCCCGCGGATGAGACGGCGGGGCGGTGAGAGGGGCATGGAGAAAAGGGAGAAAGCCAGCGGGGGGATTTGAACCCTCGACCTACTGATTACGAATCAGTTGCTCTACCGGCTGAGCTACGCTGGCCCGCGCCCGTTTTCGAGCCACTTCACATTAAACAATCCGTCCGAGACTGTCAAGAAGACGGGGTCGCGTCTACACTTTCCATTTTTTTCAGGCCTGGCATCTTGCCCGAAAGGGGCTTGGAGTGCCCAGGAAATCGATTTTTTGATGAGATTTGAATTTGAAAAACGGAAAGTATAGACGCGCTTCCGTCTTTTGTTTACAATAAGGCTCGGATTTTCCGAAAACGAACAACAGGTCCGTGTCCCAAGCGAAATCCTATGAGCGGCTCGATCATCAAGAAGCTCGACATCCAGGGCTTTAAGTCCTTCCCCGAACGGACCCGGATCCTTTTCCACCCCGGCATCACGGCCATCGTCGGCCCCAACGGCACGGGCAAGAGCAACATCGTGGACGCCCTGCTGTGGGTTCTGGGCGGGCAGCGCGTCCGTTCGCTCCGCGGGGAGAAAATCGACAACATCATCTTCAACGGCAACGCCAAGAAAGCGCCCCAGGGCATGGCCGACGTGACGATCTCCCTTCACGACGCCGGCGAGGAGCTCGTCATCTCCCACCGGGTCTTCCGCTCCGGGGAGAGCGATTACCGCCTCAACGGCAAGGCGGTCCGCCTCAAGGACATCCAGGACGAGCTGTGGAAGCGGTCGATCGGAGAGAAGGAATACTTCGTCATCGAGCAGGGAACGATCGGCCAGTTCGTCACCTCCAAGCCGAACGAAAAGCGCCTCCTCCTGGAGGAGGCGGCCGGAACGGCCCTCTACAAGGACAAAAAACGACAGGCGGAGAACAAGCTCGAAAGCTCGGAGCAAAACCTCCTCCGCCTGGAGGACATCATCGACGAGGTCGGCCGCGCCCGGAATTCCCTCCAGAGGCAGGCCCAGGCGGCCAACCGCTACCGCAGGCTGAGGGAGCGCATCCGGGAATTGACCGCTCTCCATTTCCGGCGCCGCCTGATCCAACTCGAGGGCAGCCAGTCCGAAGCCCTCCGGCAGTACAGCGATTTCCTCCTTCGCGAAAAAGAAGCTCTCGCCCGGCTGGCCGCCGCGGAGAAAGACCTGGTCGGAAAGAGAAAGGAGGTTTGGGACCTCGAACAGGCCCTGAAAAAGGAGAAAGAGGATCTTTACGAGCTCCGCTCCCGGGCGGCCCGCTTCGAATCCGAGGCCGAATCCGAGAGGAAAAAGATCGGCTTCTTCGACGAACGCCGGAAGCGCTCCCGCCTCGACATCGAGGAGCGCCGCCGGGATCTCGGGCTTCTGGACGCTGAGGAAGCCGAAATCGCCTCGCAAAGGGAATCGCTCGAGAACGATCTCGTTCGTCTCCGGAAGGACGGCGATGCGGCCGAGGAGCGCGCCCGGGATTTCCGCGCCCGTCTGGCCGGCGAGGCCGAAGAGCTCGAAAAGCTCCGCGGCCGCCACCTGGCCCTCATGGCCCGGGCTACGGAACTCAAGAACGAAAGGGCCCGGCTCGAGAAAGAGAACGAGATCCTTCTGCGCCAGGAAGAAAAGCTTGAGGAAAAGCTGGCCGCCGTGGGCGCCCGGGTCGACGAACAGGAGACGCTTCTTCGGCGCCTCGACGAGGACATCGCCGAGCGCTCCGCCCGCCTCCGCCGCCTGGAGGAAAACGCCGCCGGCGCCGCCGAGACGCTTTCGTCCCTCCGCCGGGAGCTGGACGCCCTGGCGGCCGAGTGGAGCCAAGCCCGGGAAAAGCTCACCGGGGAATCGATCCGCCTCAAAACCCTGTCCGAGCTTCTCGAAGCCCGTTCCGGGACGTCCGGCCCCGGGCCGGACGGAGAAGGCCGGCGGCTCGTCGATTTGATCGACGCCGACGCCGAAACCTCCGCCCTCCTGGACCTTCTGTGGAAAGAAGAATCCGCGGCCGTTGTCGTCGACGCCGGGGAATTCCTCTTCTCGCTCGACTCCGTGCGGCCCGAAGGCCTGTTCCTTCTCCGGGAGCCCGGGCGGTCCGGGGCGGCCGAACACCCCGCCGCCGGAGAGCCGGGGGTTTCGGGTCTTCTCAAATCCCGGGTCCGCCTCCGGCCGGGAACGCAGGCACCGCTCGACCTCCTCCGCGACGCGGCCGTCGTCGACGATCTCAAGACGGCCGTCTCTCTCTGGCTCCGGCATCCCGAGGGCGCGTACCTCACGCCCGACGGAAGCCTCCTTCTGCCCTCCGGGCTGCTCAAAACGGGGCGCCGGGAGGAAGGTCTCTTCTCCCTCCGCCGTGAAGCCCGGGATCTGGAAGAGGAAGTCAAGCGGCTGGAAAACGGGCTTTCCGCCCTGTCCGGCCGGCTGGAGGACAAAAGGAAAGAAAGAGAAGCGCTCGAGGCCGGCGCGGCGGAGATCGAGGCCGAGCGCGCCGAGACGGAGAAGTCCATTCAGGAGGCCGAGCGGCGGGAAACCCTTCTCCAGGCGGAAAAAGAGACATCCATCGGCGAGAGCCGCCTTCTCCAGAAAGAACTCGACATCCTTGCGGCCGACAAGCGGGAGCTCGGGCCGCGTCTCGAGGAAAGCTTCCGCGGCGTCGCGGCGCAGGAAGAGGAAGAGTCCCGCCTCCGCACCGAAATGCAAAGCCGCGAGTCGGGTCTGGGCTCCGCGCGGCGCGAGGCGGACATGTCCGAAAAAGGCGCATTCGAAATCCGCGCCGGCCTGGACGTGGCGAAGGAAAAACTCGAGGGACTGAGCCGCCAGTCGCGGAACCTCGTCGCCCGACGGGATGCGACGCTCTCCCGGCTCCGCGCCGCGGAGAAAGACATCACCATCTGTGATGAGGAGGAAAAACAGGTCAGGGAAGCCATCCTCCGCCTCGAAGAATCCGCCGCCGCCGCGGAACACGAGCGGCGCGAACAGGAAGCCCGCGTCGCCGGCGAAGAGGCGGGCCATTCGGAGCTGGCTAAAAGACGCGACGAGGTCGAGGAGCGGGTCGGCCTTTTGCGCGCGGAGATGGAAGCCTTTAAGGAGGAGAGGGTCAAGAAAGAGGTCGCCAAGGCCGAAATCGAACGGGACCTCGTCAACCTGGAGGAGACCTGCTGGCAGGAGCTCAAAAAAACGCTGGCCGAGGTCAAGGCCGACCTTCCCCCGGACGCGGTCGGAGGCTCGGAAGTCGAGGAAGAGCTTGAACAGGCCAAGGAGGACCTGCAGAAATACAAGGCCGTCAACCTCATGGCCGAGGAGGAATACCGGGCCCACAAGGAGCGCTGCGACTTCCTGGTCAAACAGCGGGACGATTTGCGCTCCTCGATCGCCGACACCAAGGAAGCCATCCACAAGATCGACAACGAGAGCCGGGTGATGTTCCTCACGGCCCTGGAAAAGGTCAACGAGAATTTCCAGCACATCTTCACCATGCTGTTCAACGGCGGCACGGCCGATGTCAAGCTCACCGACCCGGAGAATCCCCTGGAGAGCGGCGTGGACATCGCCGCCCAGCCGCCGGGCAAGAAGCTCCAGAGCCTGACGCTGCTCTCCGGAGGAGAGAAGAGCCTGACCAGCCTGGCTTTCCTTTTCGCCCTTTTCCGCTACAAGCCCACGCCCTTCTGCATCCTCGACGAGGTGGACGCCGCCCTGGACGAGGTCAATCTGACCCGCTTTCTGGAGCTCATGAAAAAGCTCAAGGGCGAAACCCAGTTCATCATCGTCACCCACAACTACAAGACCATGGAGGTCGCCGACTACATCTACGGCACGACCATGTCCGAACCCAACATCACCAACGTCTTGTCGGTCAAGCTGGAAAAAAAGGATGCCGGCGAGAAGAGGACCGGAGCCTGAGGCGGTGAGGGTCCAGCTATTCATCCCCCCGGGCGGCTACGCCGCCGAGCGCTGGACCAAGGGCTCGTCCATGCCGCCGCTGGGCATCCTCTATATCGCCGCCGCCCTGGAGAAGGAGGGCGTCGACGTCCGCGTCGTCCCGGCCGAGGTGCTGAAGCTCGGGTGGCGGGACATCGACACAGAGGTTCGGCGTTACGAGCCCGACATCGTGGGCGTCACCTCCTTCACCGAGAACCGCTTCCAGAGCTTCAAGCTCATCCGGCGGGCCAAAAAAACGCGGCCCGGCGCGCTGACGGTCATGGGAGGTCCGCACGCCTCGATGGCCGCCGAAGACGCCCTGACGCATCTCCGGGAGCTCGACCTCGTCGTCCGGGGCGAGGGCGAGCAGACGATGGTTGACCTCTGCCGGGCCCTGTCCTCGGCCCCGCCCGGGCCCGGCGTCTTCGAGCGGGTCGACGGCCTCGTTTGCCGCGGCGCCGACGGCCGCCCCGTCGCGAGCCGTCCGCGCCGTCCCATTGTCGATCTCGACGGGCTTCCCCCGCCCGCCTTTCATCTCATTCCTTTCGAGAAATACAACTTCACCTTCGAGGTACCGGGCCGCGGCCGACTGCCGGCGGTGAATATCATGACCTCCCGCGGCTGTCCCTTCAATTGCAATTTCTGCGCCACGCCGGTCAATTGGGGACGCCGGGTCCGGATGCGGAGCCCGGAGAACGTCGTCCGCGAAATCGAAAGTCTTGTCGACCGCTACGGCGTCCGCGTCATCTTCTTCTACGACGACACCTTCAACGCCGACCCGCGCCGCGTGGACGCCCTGTGCGACCTCCTTCTCGAGCGGAAGCTCGGCATCTTCTGGAAATGCGACGTGCGCATGGACATCATGACCCGGCCGCTCCTGGTCAAGATGAAGCGGGCCGGCCTGTTCCACCTGTCCTTCGGCCTGGAGGCGGGGTCGGAGCGGGTGCGGAACGAGGTCATCGGCAAAAAGGTCGACATCCGGGATTTTGAAAACCTCGTCCAATGGTGCCATGAGCTCGAGGTCGTGCCCAACGTCTTTTTCATCTTCAGCCATCCCACCGAGACCTGGGAGGAAGCCCGGCGGACAATCGACATCATCGAGCGCTACCGGGGCCGCATCGAAGGCTCGATCGCCATCCTCCACGTCTATCCCGGCACGCCCTTGGAGAGAACGGCCCGGGAGACGGGCGTGCTGCCCGCCGGCTTTTCCTGGACAAAGAAGGAC
>Ga0068714_10000903_pt1 | contig 48774 bp, 51 predicted proteins | sample MTBNYHSulfiMetaG_FD_62988 | JGI IMG/M metagenome (GOLD analysis project Ga0068714, IMG submission 62988) | Enrichment culture microbial communities from rom New York Harbor, USA that are MTBE-degrading - MTBE-NYH (New York Harbor Sulfidogenic)... | ecosystem: Environmental > Aquatic > Marine >... | reverse complement strand
GTACAGTACGCTAAAAGTGTTTTCAAGGGAGGCCGTATGTACCGCCAATCCGGATCTACACACATACCATTAAGGGTAAATACCGCCGGGATGATACCTCTAATATTTGCCATGTCGATAGTGATATTCCCGGGTATGATAGCAAGTTACTTCGTAGCTCCGGCGGGAGCTGACCCCAACTTTGCCAACTTTATTCAGAATTTATTCAATCCGAATGCAGCACTACCGTTAGGACTATTTTACTGGGGCCTATATTTTGTGCTGACTATGGCTTTTGCATTCTTTTACACCATGGTGATATTCCAGCAACAGGATCTACCTGGTACATTGCAGCGTCAAGGCGGATTTATCCCGGGTATTCGACCGGGTAAGAATACAAAGGATTACCTAGATACTGTCATCAAACGTATCACTTGGGCTGGCGCTCTATTCCTTGCGGTGGTAGCAATTGTACCGTTTTTAGCAAGAGAAGCGACCAGTATTCAGGTAATACAGTTGTCCAGCATGGGCCTGTTGATTGTGGTGGGCGTTACCCTGGATACAATGAAGCAGATTGAAGCACAACTGGTAATGCGCCGCTACGAAGGGTTTATCAAGTAGGCTATCCTTTTTGGCAAGAAGTTTTAGATATGAAAGAAAACATGTATATAATTCTCTTGGGTGCACCGGGCGCTGGTAAAGGGACCCAGGCCTCTAACATATCCCAGGATTTGGGCCTGCGTCATATAGCTTCCGGCGATTTATTTCGTCAAGCGATGGAGCAGGATACGGAGCTGGGTAAGCTGGCAAAGTCCTATATGGAGAAAGGCTTACTTGTTCCCGATGATATTGCTACCAAGATGGTGCTTGAGCAGTTATCTACTGATGTGGTTTCCGGGGTTGTCTTGGATGGGTTTCCCAGAAACATATCCCAAGCAAAAGCACTGGATAGAGCGTTGGCTGATAGTAGTACAAAGAATATTGATTGTGTGTTATATATTAAAGTGCCACCTGATGAACTCCAGCGTCGTTTGAGTGGAAGGTGGATTTGCCGTAATTGCCAGACGCCTTATCATGAGGTACATTCTCCGCCTAAAGTTAGCGGCAGATGTGATAAGTGTGGAGGAGAATTGTACCAGAGGCCGGATGATAAACCAGAGACAATAAGGAAAAGGCTTGAAATATATTTTAAAGATACCACTCCCCTTATCGATTATTACAGAGAAACAGGCAGGCTTGTTGAGATAGATGGAGAGGGGAGTGTCGATGGTATCAGTGAGCGTATTAAAAGGATGGTAGAGACTGTTTGCTGATAGATGAGCGTCGTGATTAAATCAGAACGAGAAATAGCAATTATGCGACAGGCAGGAAAGATTGTCGCAATGGTCCTTAAGTTATTGAGTGATACATTGGAGCCGGGAATGGAAACGAGGGAATTAGATAGGATTGCTGTCAAGGAGGTAAAGAGTTTAGGCGCCAGGCCTTCATTTAAAGGATACCATGGTTTTCCGGCGAGTTTGTGTGTATCGATAAATGATGAGATTGTACATGGCATACCAGGTAAAAGGGTATTAAGGGAAGGTGATATCGTATCTCTCGATTTCGGATCGGTCTATGATGGTTTTCAGGGTGATGCTGCAGTTACCGTGGGTGTCGGTGACATTAGACGTGAGGCCAGACTACTTATAGATATTACCAGGGAATCATTAAAAAAGGGAATTGATAAAGCCCGTGAAGGAGCGCGATTAGGGGATATTTCCGCTGCTATTCAGCGGCACGCGGAGATGGGAGGTTACTCTGTAATCCGCGAATACACAGGGCATGGCATCGGCCGTCATATGCACGAGGATCCTCAGATACCCAATTATGGCGAACCCGGAACGGGTCCGGTATTAAGGAAAGGAATGGTGTTTGCTCTTGAACCCATGATTAGCATTGGAGATTGGCATACCCGGGTTGGAAGCGACCACTGGACGGTAGTCACGGCGGATGGAAGCCTGTCTGCCCACTTCGAGCACACTATTGCTATTACAGAAGGTGAGGCGGAGGTACTTACTGTTGCGTAAAAGGAGCATACATGCCTAAGAAAGAGGCTATTGAGGTGGAGGGGACGGTATTGGAGCCTTTGCCTAATGCTATGTTTCGCGTGGAGCTGAGCAATGGACATCAGGTGCTTGCGCATATTTCGGGAAAAATGAGGTTGCACTATATAAGGGTTTTACCGGGGGATAAAGTTATAGTTGAGCTATCTCCGTACGATTTAAGTCGGGGCAGAATTACGTACCGTTTGAAACAATAAATGAGGATATGTGATGAAAGTTAAGGCTTCAGTAAAAGCAAGATGTGAAAAATGCAAGGTTATCAGAAGGCGTGGGGTAGTCAGGGTTATATGCACCAACCCCAGGCATAAGCAAAGACAGGGCTGATATATATATTTATTAAGGAGGGATCTCGATGCCACGTATAGCAGGTGTAGATATACCAAGGAATAAGCAGATATGGGTGGCGCTACAGTACATATATGGTATCGGTCCTGAACTGAGTCAGAGAATTCTGTCGCAGACGGGTATCAGTGCCGATACAAAGGCGGATAATCTCACCGAAGACGAAGTTAATCGTCTAAGGGAGGTAATTGACCGGGATTACAAGGTTGAGGGTGACCTCAGGAAAGAGGTAAACTTTAATATAAAACGCCTGATCGAAATTGGAAGCTATCGGGGGTTAAGGCATCGCCATAGCCTTCCGGTCAGGGGTCAGCGGACGAGGACCAATGCTCGTGCCAGACGCGGCACCAAGAAAACCGTTGCCGGCAGGGGTAAGAAGCGCGGTATGACCAAGAAGTAATCGTATATAATATATAAAGTGGGAGGTAGTAATGGCAGAGAAGAAGCGTACTAGGGTTCGAAAGCGGGAAAAGAAGTCTATTCCATCGGGAAAGGCATATATACAGTCAACATTTAATAACACGATAATTACTCTTACTGATCCGCAGGGCAAGGCTATAGCATGGGCAAGCTCCGGAACGGCCGGATTTAAAGGATCACGTAAAGGAACTCCCTATGCAGCTCAGCTAGCAGCTCGCGATGCAGCTAGAAAAGCTATGGTTCACGGCTTACGCCAGGTTGAGGTCTATGTTAAAGGTCCTGGAAGCGGCCGTGAAGCAGCAATTCGATCGCTGCAGAGTTCGGGGCTTTATGTCACCAGTATCCGGGATGTAACCCCCGTTCCACATAACGGCTGTCGTCCTCCGAAGAGAAGGCGGGTATAAGGGGGTCATATGGCTAGATATACTGAAGCGGTTTGTCGTTTATGCCGACGCAGTGGTGAAAAATTAATGCTTAAGGGAAGTCGCTGTTTTACTCCCAAGTGTGCTATTGAGAAACGGGCTAAGCCACCCGGGCAGCAGGGTATGAGCAGACGCAGACGTATCTCTGATCGGGGCTTCCAGCTGAGGGAGAAACAGAAGGCCCGTTACACCTATGGAATTATGGAAGGACAGTTCCGTCGTCTTTTTACTCAGGCTGAACGGCAACAGGGTATTACCGGAGATAATATGGTGGTGCTCTTGGAGAGAAGGCTGGATAACGTTGTCTATCGCATAGGCTTCGCTGATTCTCGTTCTCAGGCCCGCCAGATTGTGCGTCATGGTCACATCGAACTCAATCGACGCAAGACCAATATACCTTCCTGTTTGGTTAAAGAAGGGGATACTATTTCTTGGCGAGAGTCTGGAACCAAAACCGAATATTACAAAGAGATGGTGGATAATATCGGTGCTAAAATAATACCGAACTGGTTGAACCTGGATCAGCAGAATATGGTGGGACAGGTAGTGTCCTTGCCCACCCCGGAAGAGATAGAAGCAAAATTTGAGGGAAAAACGATAGTCGAGTACTACTCGCGATAAGGTTTAAGGAGGAGCATTTTGTCTCGCCTAGTAATACCAAAAATCACATGTATCGAAAGTAAAGAAAATTTCGCCCATTTTCTGGCAGAGCCTTTGGAAAAGGGTTTCGGTGTTACTCTGGGGAATTCCCTGCGCAGAGTACTACTCAGCTACCTTCCTGGTGCGGCTGTGACTGCGATTATGATTGAGGGAATACAACATGAATTTTCCACTATACCTCATGTAAAAGAGGATGTTACTGAGCTGGTTCTTAATGTCAAAGAGCTTAGGCTGGTTCCTGAGTCGGGACAATCGGGTAAAATGATACTGGAGGCTCAAGGCGAAGGACCGGTTTATGGCTCCAATATCAGATCGTCAACCGATCTTACCGTTGCTAACCCGGATCTCTACCTAGCAACTTTGGATTCCCCTGAGGCCAAGCTTTATATGGAGTTGGATGTGGAGATAGGAGAGGGATATCGCACAGCCTCTACAAGCGACAATCTGCCTATCGGGATGATCCCCATTGACGCCATATTTACACCGGTACGAAAGGTAAATTTCACTGTGGAGCCGACACATGTTGGTCAGGTAACAAGTAGAGAGCGTTTATCTTTAGAGGTATGGACAGATGGTACGATATCGCCGATTGATGCTCTTAACCATGGTGCTGCAATCTTGGTAGAGCAGTTAAAACCATTCGTCGAATTCGCTGAGGTAGCACGCGAAGGGGAAGAGGAGCAAGCGACACGATTATCCATTCCGGAAGAGATTTACAATATGCCTGTTACCAGTCTCAATTTATCAGTACGTACTATGAACTGCCTCAGGCGCGGCAATATCGAAACAGTAGGACAGATCATTAGTAAGAAGGAGAGCGAACTGCTGGCCTTGAGGAATTTCGGTCAAAAATCCAAGCAGGAAATAGAGGACCGACTTCAGGAATTGGGGCTTTCTCTCCAAAGACAACCGGAAGGATCCAATGTACCGGAAGAGGAGGTACTAGGTGAGGCATAGACTTGCTGGTAAAAGGCTGGGAAGGCCTTCGGGGCACAGGCGCGCTTTGTATCGTAACCTGACAAATGACCTTTTGGGCTACGAGAAGATAACGACAACGGAAGCTAAAGCCAGAGAGGTACAAAGCCTGGCTGAAAAAATGATTACCTTGGGTAAAAAGGGCGATCTACACGCTCGCCGTCAAGCACTATCATTTATATTCGACGCTAAGACGGTAAAAAAGGTGTTTGAAGATCTTGCTAACAGATATGCCCAGCGCAAGGGAGGATATACACGTATTGTTAAACTGGGGCCCCGGCTCGGCGACGGCGCAGCAATGGTTAAGTTGGAGCTTGTGGAGTAAGAAGGTTACTACACAGGTGGCTATCTCCAGGATTGTTTTAATAATTGAATATAATGGTAAGTATTACCACGGCTCGCAACTCCAGTCAGGCACACCAACCGTTCAGGCCGAGATAGAGAAGGCGATAGAAAAATTGACTGGAAAGAGAAGTCGGGTGAGATTGGCCAGTCGTACCGATGCCGGTGTTCATGCATATGGCCAGGTGGTAAGTTTTCAAACAGACTCACGGTTAAATACGAGCACCTTCGTGAGCGGGATGAACTATTACCTGCCCCTTGATATTGCAGTTAAAGCATCTTATAGTGTAGCGGAATCTTTTGATGTAAGGCGTGATGCTGTTAGTCGGCAGTATAATTACCAAATACTGAATAGTATTACTAGGTCCCCGCTTTGGGAGGAATATGCCTATCGCGTTGCCGGGGAACTGAACATTGCTGCTATATCCGAGGCGTGTAGAAAGATTATCGGGAGACATGATTTTGCTTCGTTTGCAAGCCGAGTCGGCTTAGAAAATAAAAGTACGGTAAGGCATGTATATCGAGCAGAGTTTACCAAGAGAGGAAAGACGCTGGTGCTTACTATGACAGCCAATTCCTTTTTACCACATCAGGTACGTAATACAGTCGGATTGTTATTAGAGGTGGGATTGGGTAGAGTGAACATTTCTGAATTTTGCGATATAATGGAAGCAAAGAAACCCGGTTTAGCCGGGCCGGCAGCGCCGGCACACGGCCTTTATCTTGTAAGGATTGACTACCCTTTCTCTTTTAATGAGGGGATTTATGATGAAAACGTATAGCGTCAAGGGGTCCGAAATCGTGCGGTCATGGCATGTTATTGATGGCTCGGACAGGGTTCTGGGTAAAGTTGCTACTGAGGCGGCCAAGTTGCTTATGGGTAAGCACAAGCCAATTTTTACCCGTAATCTGGATGTCGGCGATTTTGTGATTATTATCAATGCGGAAAAGGTGAAAGTGAGCGGCGAAAAGTCAAAGCAGAAGGTCTACTATCGCCATTCCCAGTATCCGGGCGGACTCAAGAGCATAAATTTCGAGAAAATGATGGAGGCTCATCCCACACGAGCCCTTGAATATGCGGTAAAGGGTATGTTACCGCATAATCGGCTGGGTGCACGTATGATGAAAAAACTCAAAGTATATACCGGTGATGTTCATCCACACCAGGCTCAAACCGAGGCGACGATAGCTTCCCGGAAAGACAGAGAAAATGAATAATGGCGATTATGGGCCTTGCCGTCATCAAGGAAGGGGGTAAAGCGTAAGGATTATATCCTGAATAGATTATGGCACAGATGGAAGTTCAATCTTATTATTATGGAACGGGTAAACGAAAAACTGCAGTTGCCCGAGTACGGTTGATCCCGGGTGATGGTACTATTTTGATAGACAATCTACCGTATGAAGAGCGTTTTCCTCGCTTTGATCATCAACGTATTATCCAAAGACCGCTTGTGGTTACTGAAAGTCTCGGAAGATTTAAGGTAGTGGCCAAGGTGGATGGCGGTGGTGTATCTGGACAGGTAGGGGCTATTTCTCATGGTATTTCACGGGCTCTTGTAAAGGCGGATGAAAGGCTTAGGTTGATACTTCGGAAGGAAGGCCTGCTGACCCGAGACTCAAGGGTGAAAGAGAGGAAAAAGGTTGGTTTAAAGCGGGCTCGTAAAGCACCTCAGTATACCAAGCGCTAAAATTCCAGAGCGTCAAGTATTGTAGAATTATAATAAAGAATACCGGGGCTGGACCATAATATGGGGCTCCGGTATTCCTGTTTTTAAATGTTTAAATAAGCCTCCATGCTTCGTATCCCCTCCGAATGACGGCCAGATAATCACTTGAGGGCTTACTCTCAGTGGCCTGGGAGTTATTGATATAGGTTACCGCCTCTACCGGTTCATTATCCTCATTATTTACAGTTATGTTGATCCTTTGGTAGATATTCCCTTCGTATTTATCCAATCGCTGGAGACATTTTTCATCGACGTCATATATTCCACCGCGTATCTTTTCACCGCGGAAGGGTCTTATTGTCGCTGTTGCTCCACGCCATTTACGCGACCATCCAGTAAATACTATCCGATAGTTGTATAAGGTAGCGGTAAACATAGGCTTGCTTTTTGGGCAGCGTTCCTTCATCTGATCCATATTTAGATTAGAAGCGTATGCGAAATAATACATCTATTCTGGCTTTAATCTTCTGTTGAGTTCTTTATCTATTAGCTAGCTCGCTTTTAAGAAAATCTATCATATTGACTGGTGAAGGATCTACTCGATATAGGATGGCGAGGTAGTAGCTGACAAAGTCACCAAACAGTATTAAACTCATTACCTGGGAGAGAGGATGGTTACCTTTCCCTTCGATTACCTGATATGGAACACCTGCCTTTTTCATAATTTTGCGGGTTATACTGTAGCGCAAACGAATTCGCTTCGGGAGCAGTGCAGAATCGAGCATAACTATTATTGTTTTACCTGCCATATCAGGGGGATATTGGTATCCAACTACTGCGTTATGGTTCAGTTCAGGGAATATTTCGTAAAAGCACCAGGCTTTGCTGTTCTCATTGATCTGGGTTTTCCACCTGTGGGCAACCTCAGTGATAATTCCGGCGCCGTATATTATCGTCAGTTTATCATGTAGACTTTCGGCCATTTTTTTTGCAGGATTTTGCAGTAATGGTACACTAATGTCGATTTTCCTCAATAGTTCGTGCATTATTTGTATAGCTTCGTCTACATCTGTAGATTTATCACGGATTATACCCAGGTTCTGTAAGAAACGGATAATTGGCAGCAAGCTGAACGGCAATGCTGCTCTGGGTTGGGATTTGTAATCAAATGTGAAGACTGGGACGCTGTTTTCCTCCGCCATTTTTCTAAGCTTGCCGCCGGTGGTGATAACCAGGTTTTTGGCCCCGGTTTCAAGTGCCAGTTCGAACGAAGAAAGAGTTTCCTCTGTATTTCCTGAATAACTGGAGGCGATAACAAGCGTGTTTTCGTCAACAAAGGCAGGAATCCGATAGCTGCGGCATATAGTAAAGGGAACTGAGGCCTCCTCAGCAATAAGGTTGCTAACTAGATCCCCTCCAATGGCTGAACCCCCCATTCCTAATAGTACTATTTTATTGACATTCTCATATCCAGGAGGAAAATTGAATTGATCTGATGCTTTCCATGCAGATTGGCATAAAGATGGCATCTCTCTTATGCTTCCCAGCATATCATTTGGGTCGTATTTCTCAAATATATGTATGTTATCCAATGTCTGATCAGCCATGGCTAAATCGGCTTTCTCTTTTTGTTAAATAGAGCACCAAATTATTTCCCCCTTACACTCTCCACCAGTTTCTGTGCAGTTTCAAGAAGTAGGTCTACTTGCTTTTTAGAATGGCCTTCTGCGTAAAGCCGAAGGAGCGGCTCAGTACTGGAAAAGCGAATAAGGAACCACGATCTGTCTGCTAACATAAAGCGGAATCCATCTTTACTATCCTTACCGGAAAGAGTTATTTCGCCTATTGCTTTGGGTGAGTAACTACTTACGGTGTCGATAATTGCCTTGCGATAATTTTCTTCAAACTCTATGTCGATACGACCGTAATAATGGGGTCCAACTTTACTATGCAGATAATCAATAAGCTGAGAAGGGAGTTTTCCTGTCTTTATCATCAGGTCAATAAAGTAGAGTCCAGCCAAAATGCCGTCTCTTTCGGCAACGTGGTTTCTGAATCCGTAGCCTCCGCTCTCCTCACCGCCGGCCAGGGCATTCTCGGTTTGCATTTTAGGCGCGACGTATTTAAAACCCACACGGGTTTCATATACCGGTACGTTAAATAATTCTCCAAGAGAATAGAGCATGCTGCTTATGGTAAGTGTCTTAATTAAAGGACCTCTTTCTCCGCGTACTTCCAGCAAATAAAGGCAGAGTAAGGCAAAGATGTGAGATGTACTGATAAAATTGCCGTTTTCATCGATGACACCGAGGCGGTCGGCATCCCCATCAGTGGCAAGTCCGGCATCTGCTTTCTCTTTTTTAACGGTACTGCCAAGTTGACTTAGATTAGCTCCAATCGGTTCGGGCTGCGTTATGCCAGGAAAGATCGGGTTGCGCACGTTGTTTATTTCAATTAGCTCGATAGCACCTCCGCCAAGTAGCCTTCTAAAGTACCCGCAACCGGCTCCATACATGGAATCAATCGCTATCCTCAATTTAGCCTTTCGTATTTCATCAAGGTCAACGAGTTTTGAGAGTTGCTTGAAATATATTTTATCCAGATTGACATATTCCAGTAAGCCTTCGTTTACCGCCAAATTCACAGGCTTTCTGGCTATTTCACCCTGTTTTACGATGCGGTCGATGTTTTTTTCAATTTTGGCGGTTACTTCCGGTGAAGCACTGGAGCCAGTATTGTTCTTAAACTTAAAACCGTTCCATTGCGGTGGATTGTGGCTTGCGGTGATAACAATACCCCCACCTGCTTTTTGGGCCAGTATTCCAAAGCTAACCACCGGTGTTGGGGTGGTTTTATCACAGAGATAAACCTTTATCCCGTTGCCTGTAATCACTTCTGCAGAAGCCTCAGCAAAGTTCTCAGAGGCAAACCGGGTATCGTAACCAATCACGATACCCGGCTGAGAAAGCCCTGTTTCCTTGAGGTAATCGGCCACTGCCTGAGCGCAAACACATACATTATCGAAAGTAAAGTCTTGGGCAATTACACCCCGCCACCCATCGGTACCGAATTCGATGGCTTTTTTAACGTTTTTCAACTCTTTCTCCCATCTTATACCTCGAGGTGCAGAGGTTATTGATTATTAAGTTTCATGTTGTATTAGGGGCCCTGCACATTTTCAGTGGATTAACTACTCTCCAAGGGCCTCTTTTCTCAATATTTCTGCTTTGTCTGTCTTTTCCCAGGGAAGATCAAGATCTTCTCTTCCAAAATGTCCGTATGCGGCGGTTTGTTGGTAGATGGGGCGACGCAAGTCGAGGTCTCTTATAATAGCTCCCGGCCGAAGGTCAAAGTGCTTGTTAATGAGGTCTGTTATCTTGTCATGGTCAACCTTCGCTGTGCCAAATGCCTCGATGGATACGGATAAAGGATGTGCCGAGCCTATGGCATAGGCTATCTGTATTTCCATTCTTTCTGCCACTCCAGCGGCCACCAGGTTCTTGGCGATATAACGGGCGGCATATGCAGCTGAACGATCGACCTTGGTTGGGTCTTTGCCGGAGAATGCGCCTCCTCCGTGCCTGGCAATCCCGCCATATGTATCTACCAGGATCTTTCTACCAGTAAAACCTGTGTCTGATACAGGGCCGCCGATCACGAATCTACCCGTAGCGTTAATATAAATCAATGTATCCTCATCGATTAAGGAAGAAGGGGCAATTTTCTTGATTACGTGCGCCTTAATATCTCGCTCAATCTGTTCGCTGGTGATATTGTCATCGTGTTGAGCTGCGATGACAATGCTGGTAATCCTTTTCGGGATACCCATACTGTATTCAACAGTCACCTGCGATTTTCCATCCGGACGCAGATACGGGAGGGTTCCGTCTTTTCGTACTCCCGCTAGTTGCCTGCATAGCTTGTGCGAAAGGGATATGGGTAGGGGCATCAGTTCCGGGGTTTCGTTGCAGGCAAAACCCACCATCATACCCTGATCTCCGGCTCCAATCTTCTCGATTTCATCGGTAATGCATGTGTTTCCCTTTGCTTCTCTTGATTTACTTACGCCGAGATCGATATCAGCAGACTGTTCCGTAATCGACTGTAGCACTCCACACGACTGGTAATCGAACCCATAACTCGGATCAGTGTAACCGATTTTGTAGACTACACCCCTGACCACCTGTGGTACTTCTACATAGCAATCGGTGGTGATTTCGCCGAGCACAATTACCAGTCCCGTAGTAGTGGCCACTTCACAGGCCACACGAGCATAGGGATCCTTTTCCAGAATATGATCCAGTATGGCATCTGAGATCTGGTCACACATCTTGTCCGGATGCCCTTCGGTGACAGATTCCGAGGTAAGCAGATATTTTGAGGCATTTTTAAAACTGTTAGTCATCGTTTCTCCTTTTTATGTACCTTCTTTCCAGCTATTAAGGTATTTAGTTTGCTCAGCAGTGAGCTTATCGATCTGGATTCCCATAGATTTAAGCTTAAGTCTGGCTATTTCCCTGTCTATTTCTTCCGGCACCGAATATACCTTTGTCTTCAGCGAGCCTCGATTTTCTGCGATGTGCTTGAGGCATAAAGCCTGATTGGCAAAACTCATATCCATTACACTGGCAGGATGTCCTTCTGCGGCGGCAAGGTTGACCAATCTGCCTTCGCCCAATAGGCACAGATGGCGTCCGTCCTTCATGGTATATTCATCAATAAAGCCCCTTATGTGTTGTTTGGAATAGGCCATGCTCTCCAGCGCAGGGATATTTATCTCGACGTTAAAATGACCGCTGTTAGCCAGGATTGCATTATCCTTCATTATTTCAAGGTGTGCTCTATCGATTACATTCTTGTCTCCCGAGATAGTAATAAAAACGTGCCCGACTTTAGCTGCTTCCATGAGCGGCATAACCTGGTATCCATCCATGACCGCTTCCAAAGCCCGGGTTGGTTCTACTTCACATATTATGACATGGGATCCAAGCCCCCTTGCTCTCATGGCTATACCGCGGCCGCACCACCCGTATCCACACACCACTACGCTTTTACCAGCCCACAGTATGTTGGTAGCCCTGGTGATACCGTCAATAGTACTCTGTCCCGTGCCGTAGCGGTTATCGAAGAGATGTTTGGTCTGAGCGTCGTTAACAGCAATAATGGGATACATTAGCTCCCCTGCTTTTTCCAAGCTTCGCAGCCGGATGACGCCAGTGGTGGTTTCTTCTGTACCACCTATAACGCCCTCTAGCATTTCACGCCGCTTGGTGTGAAGGGTTGTGACCAGATCCGCACCGTCATCCACTGTGAGATGGGGTTTGCTATCGATAACCGTGTTGATGTGTTTGTAGTACCTTACTTCGTCCTCTCCTTTGATGGCATTTGTTGCGATACCATACTCGACCAAAGCGGCGGTTATATCATCCTGAGTGCTTAGAGGATTAGAGGCACAGAGAACTACTTTGGCTCCACCCTCTTTCAATGCAAGCGCTAGATTGGCCGTTTCCGAAGTAATATGCAGGCATGCTGCAATTCGTACGCCTTCCAGCGGTTTTTCAACGGAAAACCTCTCCTTGATCAGGCCTATCACCGGCATTTCCCGCGAAGCCCATTCTATACGTTGTTTTCCTACCTCAGCCAAGGAAGGATCTTTAATGTCAAATACTAGTTTTTCTGGTGTCATCGGTTACTCCTTTTTTTATCCTTTCGTCATCTTTTAGGTAACTTGTTATGGATCATGATATACTGTGAAAGCTTCAAAATGTGGCTTCATATGGCTAAAGTTAGGCAAGGTATTTAGGGCTATTTTATTACCATAACGTTATGAGGTATTCTAGCATATTACCCGCCTTTACTCTAGTTAGTAATTTTATCCTGTCTATATATGCTTTTATATTTACCCAGACTTAAGGTTGAAATCGTCAAACCTTATATCCCATTTCTTTGTGCCTATTACCACGGCGCTGTAAAATCAGTCCCTTTGTCTCGTTACGCTGTCATCTGTCTCGGTTGACACTGTAGCCAATGAGATCTTCATAATAAGAAATCACCGCACGAATAATTGTATGTGCAACTGAATTCACGAGAGATATTTGCGGATCGAAAATAAAATGGATGTCGATATATTTAAAGGAATGTATATGAATGACCGAGGCTTCTCCGGTTCTTTAAAGTGCGGTACTTCTATTTTGTTCAAATTGCAAGTGTTATTTTGGTGCAGAAACTCTCAATCCCTGTATTTACCGCATCCTTAGGTCACTTATTAACCTCCCAAGTATAAAACCTCTACCATTCATTAATAATTATATTATGCCCTTCCAGCATTGTCTACCATTGTCTGCTTGGGTGTACCTTAGTTGTGGCTAATACTTTAATGGTGGAAACGCGACCTCATTTCTTCAGGTTATATGATAGCTCTTTTTAACCATCTTCAATTCGGCTCCCTTTTATTTTATTTAAAAAGAGCCGGATTGTATCGGCATGCTTTACCAGTACTATAACAGTGGCTGATAAAACCGGGAAGAAAACCTCCGGATCAAAAAAATAGAGGGGGATCAGAGCTGTGTAAAGGCCGATCACCCTGCCAGTCGCTTGGCGTCCGATTACAGAAAATATCCTGGAAAAGCTATTCCAGGCTATACCCCGTTCCAGTATGTATTGTGATAAAAGGATAGAAAAGATCATGGTTCCACCCCAGACACCTATTGATAGTGGATTGAGGGCAAGGAGGATACCCATCAGGGGAGCTATTCCTCTTCCCCCCTGTTTAAGGCGGAAATAGAATGGATAATTATGTCCCAGTATCACAAAAGCAGCCGCCACTATTAGACCTACTAATGGATAGTAACCGGTTATTGAAAGCCAATTACTAGCATATATTGCCAGGATTCCCTTTCCAAGGTCCGATCCCATGGTTAAAAACAGGCCAAAAAATGCTTGCCTCCGTGATTTCTCGGCTTTCAGAGCACCATAGGTATTCATGGTACCTACGTTTCCAGAACCTTCAGACCTGATATCTTTACCTAGCATTTTTCTTATAACGAAGTACGCGGTGGGAAATGAGCCTATCAGGTAGGCGAGGATTGCAGTCAGGATTAACCACGCATTTTCCATATACTAAATACCCTTATTTGAAGCGGACATGATGACCCCAATTACCATATTTTCATCTTCAACGATTTCAAGAACAATCTCCTTGAATTTTCCTGAGCAAAACACCATCTTACCGATCTCATCTATTACAACTAGATTACGCTTCATATGAGCTCTCCGCAAAGCGTTAATGCCCACCCTCTCTATGCACCCAATATCAACCCCGTATTTAACTTCCCCCTAATTGCTGGCAATTCCTCTTGTGGCAAGTATAGCTTCTTCTGCTTTTAGGGTGATGATGCGTAAGCCTTTCCTTTTACCTCTGTTCCTTATCTCCTCTGTGTAAAAACATTCTGCCTGATTCTCCATGCCCATAATCGCCTGTTTAAGGAGGCTCGTTTTACCCACACCTTCTGTAGCCATCTTTAATAGTAATATAAACACAGATGGCGCTTTTTGTCATTTGGTAATGAAATTTGTACTTAAGAGGGTTGACAACATGGTATACTCTCAGTAATATTATTGGTAGACTTTATGCCTGAGGATGCCCTCTTTTAAGTCTTCCCCTGTTAAAAGGGCTTTAATAGCCGTTTTCTGGGTGAGTATTTGTTCTTAGGTAATGTCTCCTGTATTGGCTTTATTTTAATGATAAAAAAGGAAAACGGCTATAAATGAAGAGAGTTGTAATAACCGGAATGGGTGTAGTTTGCCCTATCGGACTTGATGTTGAAAGTTACTGGCAAAGCTTGACCAAGGGAAAATCTGGAGTAGACTATATCACCCACTTCGACGCTACCGACTATCCGGTAAAACTGGCCGCTGAAGTCAAAGGTTTCGACCCCACAGAATTCATTGATCCTAAGACGGTACAGCGTACTCCGAGATGTGTTCACCTGGTTGTGCCAGCACTAAGAGAGGCAGTAACGCAGTCTGGTCTGGATATGTCCAAAGAGACCCCCGAGCGGGTCGGTGTTATAAGCTCTAACATGCTTGAATATCACTATGTGGGCGAAGACTGGGAGAGGCTTAAACAACGGGGACCAAGAAGGGTAGACCCATTACTCTTTACGAAAGCCGGACCAAGCACTGTATCACTCCAGGTAGGAATGCAATTGGGGGCAAAGGGTCCTAACACCACCGTTAATAGCCTTTGTGCAAGCGGGGCCGAGGCAATAGCCACAGCCTGTAATTTTGTCCAGTTTGATCAAGCGGACGTGATGATTGCAGCAGCGTCAGATGCTTCTTTAGGTGAGCTTGGCATCGCGTCCATAAGTTTACTGGGCGCCCTTACCAAAGAGCCGGATCCTGATAAGGCAAGCCGGCCTTTTGACCTGAATCGCAATGGTTTCATCTACGGTGAAGGCGCCGGAGTACTGGTATTGGAAAGTCTGGATCATGCCCGCAAAAGGAATGCCCCCATACTCGCTGAAGTATCCGGTGCCGGCTGGTCATTTGATGCATTCGATGCAACCGCTCCTCAACCGGAGACAGAAGCGATTGCCATGAGAAATGCCCTCAGAAATGCCGGAGTTTCGCCTAAGGATGTAAATTACATCAATGCTCATGGTACCAGTACTAAACTAAATGATCGAAGTGAGACCAAAGCCATAAAAATGGTCTTCGGGGAAGATGCTTACAGGATACCAATAAGCTCATTCAAGTCTATGTTTGGTCATATGGTTACAGCTGCAGGCGCTGTCGAGGCTATCGGGGCGGTAATGGCTATAAACAGAGGAATAATTCCACCAACGATTCATTACGAGACCCCAGATCCTGAATGTGACCTGGACTATGTTCCTAATATCGCCCGCCAGTCCCGGATAGATATTTGTTTGAAGAGCAGTTTTGGGCTCGGTGGCCAGAACTGCTGTCTGATACTTAGAAAGTATAGCGATTAACGGGAAAATGAACGGTACCAAAGAACAAATGAGGTGATGCAATGGATAAGGTGCTCATAAGCAGCGACTCGGGAACAATACTACCGGAGGCAGCTAGAAAGTACGGTTTTACCATGATACCGGTTCCTATCATTATTGACGGCCAGACCTATCTCGATACGGAAATAAATATGGATGATCTCTACGAACGTCTGGACAGCAAGGAAAACCTGCCAAAAACATCCACTGCCAATATAGCCGAGTTCGCTCAGTTTTTCATTGACCTGACCCAGCAGGCGGAGTCCATTCTGCATATCAGTATGTCCTCTGTTTTCAGTGGCCATCACAACGCTGCACTACAAGGCAAGGAATTGGCTGGAAAAAGCCAGCCCAACACCAGAATCGAGGTTTTGGACTCCCTCACTATGGGAACGGGAGTTGCTCTGATTGCCACTCAGGCGGCCAAAGTCGCAGCTAAAGCTAAGAATATGGACGAGGTTATGGAACTGGTTGCAGAGATCATTCCAGGATTGCACCTGTTTCTGGCACGGGATACACTTTTTTATCAGGCGGAGGGTGGCAGGATATTCGAGGCTAAGACGTGGGCGGAGGCAGAGCAAGCAACCAGTTTTAGGTCGATTACAGAAGTAGACTTTTCTACAGGTGGCGCTCTTAAACCGGTGGCCAGGTCCAAGACAGCAGGCCAGATAATCGAAAAACTTGTCGAGTTAACCAGGGAAAGAGTAAAGGGCGACAGGATGGTTGGCCTTATTGGTCATACCCGGGCATTGGAGCGTGCTGAAAAGCTAAAAAGCATGCTCCTTGAGGAAGTCGATTTTGACTGGCTGGATGTAGCTGAAGAATCGGCTAGTGCGGCTATTCATACAGGTCGAGGTTTGATTGCGCTGGCCTTCTGTAAGAATATTATCGATCAATAAAGAAATTTAACCAATTGGGGAAATAATGCTCCCACAAAGAATAGCCTACCTGGACCTAGGTTCTAAGAAAGTTGAAATTAGGTCTATTTCCGAAGAGACGAGCAAACATTTTCTGGGTGGTCGGGGTATAAACATCTATTTGCTCTACCACGGCGTTAAGCCGTATATGGATCCAATGTCACCGCAAAATCCGCTTATTATAGGTCCTGGAATGATAACCGGGTTGAGGGGAATAGGGGCGTCAAGGTGTAGTATTTCCGGGAAATCTCCTGAATCAGGATTTCTTGGTGATGCAAATATAGGCGGTTATTTTGGAGCCCATATGAAGAGGACAGGAATTGATTTTCTATATATCACTGGAGCCGCGACGGAACCAGTCTATATCTACATAGATAGGGATAACATATCTATCAGGGATGCACGTGATCTTTGGGGAAAATCTACGGTGGCAACGAATTCGATCTTGACAGAGCGGTATGGCCCTGGAAGTCAGTCTATCTCTATCGGGATAGCTGGTGAAAAAAAGGTGCGTTTTGCTTGTATTATTAATCGTCAAAAAAATGCTGCTGGTAGGACCGGAATGGGCTGCCTGATGGGTGCAAAGCGATTAAAGGCGGTGGTTGTAAACGGCGCTGGCGTAATCCAAGCTTATGATGAAGCAGAATTAGCCATACTGTTTAAGGGATTCTTGAGCAAACTTAAGGAAGAGCCCTTGATAAAACTGCTCGAAGTTTATGGTTCTTCGCTGCTCTATATACTTGTCAATCGACGAATCGGCATGGGGCGATCGTACAATGGTCTCTCGACAAAGTTTCCAGCTAATATCGACGTCTCCCCAAGCATACTAAAAGATAAGTACTACACGGCAAAGAGTGGTTGCTATTCCTGCCCTGTGTCCTGTCACCATAGCTACCGTTGCGGTGAAATAGAGAACGAGGGTCCCGAATACTCCGTATTAGCTAGCTTTGGTCCAGTGTTAGGGATCAGGAGGCTGGAGACCGTGCTGTATATCAACGATATGCTCAATCGATTGGGACTGGATTCCAGTTCAACGGCCAATTTGATCGCCTGGATTATAGAGCTTGTAAAAAGCGGCCTTATCGATTCGGATTTGACATGTGGCCTTAGTCTCGACTGGGGGAATGAGGATGCCATAATTGAACTTATTGACCAGATTGCACACAGGAGAGGCCTGGGTGACATTCTTGCAGATGGGGCAAAGGAAGCAGTAAAAAGGTTCGGCGGCAAGTCAGCCGATTGTCTAATCTGGGCAAAGAACCTGCCGCAGTCTGATCCAGCCGATTTGAGATACTACCCTGCTTATGCACTCGGTAATGCCACTGCTTCAAGAGGCCTTGATCATTTGCGAAGCCGTCCCACTTGGGAGACATACCGGCTTTCCGAAGAAAAGTTAAGCAATATCTACGGTGGAGAAGTTTCCGCAAACCCACGGAGCTACCGGGGTAAATGGAGGGTGGTCTGGTGGTGGGAGACATATCTTGCTCTATTCGACGCTCTGGGATTGTGCAAGCTGATCGCTTTCCACTGCCAGCCCGGAGTACTTGATTTCGAATTCTTCTCCGGATTGGTCCGCTGTGCAACTGGTCTGGAACTAACGCCAGAGGAGATTTTTACTGCCGGCGAGAGGATAGTAACTTTAGAGAGGATGTTCCTGGTTAGAGAAGGAATTACAAGAAAGGATGATTATCCCCCGGTAAGGTATTTTGAACCTCTTATGTGGCAGCAAGGCCTTAAAGAGGAGGAAATGAATCTCAAGTTGGACAAGCAATCTTTCGAGGAATTGTTAGACCGGTACTATGATCTACGCGGTTGGGATAATGAGGGTAGGCCGCTTGCTGGAACTATAGAGCGTTTAGGGCTTTGCTAATGAAAGTATCAATAATTGGTGCAGGAGCAATAGGTTCTCTGGTTGCCGGTTACCTCACTGACAAAGGAATCGATGTCACCTTAATCGGGAGGGATGAGGACGTAATTGCGATAAGAAATAAAGGCCTTAGTATCGAAGGAGTAAGAGGGAGCATTAATATACCAGTAAAAGCCACGAGAAGACTCGATACGAATAACGACATTGTTGTAATCGCTGTGAAAACTCAGGATATTACGCAGATACTTAACGCCGAGTACACCCAAGCCATAGGAAATGCGCTCGTTATCGGCGTACAGAACGGGGTAAGAGCAGACGAGATCCTTACCAAGGTTATACCAAAAGGCAATATCGCAAGCAGCATTGTTATGTTTGGATCCACATATATTGATAGAGGATGGGTCTTACATAACTTTGAAGGCGACTGGATACTTGGAAAAACATTGGGTAACAATAACAGTGCTGTAGATACAGCCGCAAAATATTTGGGATGCGCATTCAAAGTTCATACCTCGGACAGAATCATCGGAATGAAATGGCTTAAGCTATTTTTAAACCTTAATAATTCCCTGCCTGCTCTAACAGGAAAGAGCATGCAGGAAACTTTTAATGACATCGAGATTGCGCGGTTGAGTATAGGTTTGCTGCGAGAAGCAACGGCTTTGGTGGATAGGGCAAATATAGAGCTGGTGTCCCTGCCCGATTTTCCTGTAGACAGGCTGAGGTCTCTGGTTAACCTGCCTTCTAACAAGGCTGCGGAGATATTTTCCCAGACAATGACCCGTTTGAGCAAGGAGCCGCTCGACGGCTCCATATTACAGAGTATTAAAAGGGGAAAACGTTCAGAGATTGATTATTTTAATGGAGAAATAGTCTGTCTGGGAGAGAAAATGGGCATGGATACTCCATTGAACAGAAGTATGGTAAATCTGGTACATGAAGTAGAGACAAGTGGCAGGTTTCTCGGTAAGGACGAAATATTAAATAAGATAGGGAGACAGATATGAGAGCAGAAAGCGCTAAGCAGAAAGCAATGGCGGGCGCATCGGTCGAAGGCAAAAAAAACTTCCATGATGTCCCCTTACTTGTCACTGTAAGTAAGGTTAAGGAAGAGTGCTACCGGGGCTATAAGGAAGGTGACACCTTTTTGTTCGAAGATTTTACTAAAACTCCCGCTGGCTTTTGTCAGGGTGCAGCTACAGTCCTTTTCCCGTGCTTGTATGCCCTCACCTTCGGAGCTGAGTTCCGATTTGAGGATAATCCAAGATCTATTCATACAACTTGCCCGGACAGCGGCAAGGTGGAGTTTTTCACACAGGTGCTTGATAAATCGGGCAATGTATTAAAGGGCGAGAAAAAGGAATCTCAAGGCCCAAGCCCTAAGAAGATGATCATCGAGATAGAAGAAGTAAACGGTCATTGTGCTTACGGATACAAACCGGGTGATAATATCGAGATAACAGGACTGAGAACACCATCCGAATTCTGTGGTGGCGCTTATAATGCTCTCTTCCCGGTCATTTTTGCACTCAATATGGGAGCCAGATTTCCTTTTTCTGATGATGAAAACGCTAACCCGCGGGTGACATGCCCTGATAACGGGATTATAAGGTTTAAGGTAAGGAGGCTCGAATGATGGCAAGAAGGGTCGTGATTACAGGCATCGGAATAATTTCCCCCAATGGTATCGGAAAGAAAACGTTTTGGGAGAATACCATTTCAGGTAAATCTGGAGTAAGAAGAGTTAGTGATTATGATGTCTCCCAGTTCCGTTCTCAGATAGCAGCTCATGTTGATGATTTCGACCCCTTTTCTTTCGGGATGGATGAAGAAGAGGTGGAGAGAATGGACCGCTATGTTCAGTTTGCGGTAGCGGGAACGTCGGAAGCCATAGCCGATTCCGGCTTTGTTTTCAATGATGGATTACGTGATAATACCGGAGTTTGCCTCGCAAATGCTATATGTGGTACCAGATATATGGATGAGGAGTTCCTGAGGGTTACCAATGGAGGCAAGGATCCTATTGATCCAAGGAAAGTTAGGCCGCATCTTTACGATGCTTCCATGTTCAATACGCCTTCCAGTGAAATAGCTGCGCGTTATCAGCTCAGAAACATATGTGCTACGGTATCAACTGGCTGTACTGCTGGTACCGATGCTGTAGCCGTTGCTTATGAGGTCATCCAGGATGGTCTTGCTGACATCATGATCACGGGTGCATCAGAGGCACCCCTATGCCCCATAACCTTTGCCTCTTTCGATGTTCTAAATGTAATTTCGGCACGAAATAGTGATCCTGAAAAAGCCTCCCGGCCATTCGATAAGGAGAGGGATGGTTTTGTTCTTTCTGAAGGATGTGGCGTATTAATCTTGGAAGAACTCGGTCACGCCTTAAACCGGGGTGCTCATATATACTGTGAAATAAATGGCTTTGGCACCTGTTGTAATGCCTATCACATGACGGACCTGCCCTCCAATGGCGATAGTATGGTTCCTTCAATCAAAGTCGCCCTAGGTGAAGCGAGGCTACTTGCCGATAAGATCGATTACATCAATGCTCATGGAAGCTCCACTAAACAGAACGATGTCTTTGAGACTAACGCTTATAAGAAGGTGTTTGGAAGGCGAGCTTATGAAATTCCGACCAGTTCACTTAAGTCTATGATCGGTCATCCCTTAGCTGCCGCAAATAGTATAGAGCTGGTGGCTGGCGCCCTTACCTTTGAAACAGACGTTCTTCCGCCCACTATAAATCAAGAATTCCCCGATCCTGAGTGTGATCTTGATTATGTTGCTAACAGAGCGAGGGAAAAAAGGGTGAATTATATATTGAAAACCAGCAGTGGTTTCTCCGGCGTCCATTCTTCATTAATATTGAGCAGGTGGAATGCAAATTGAGCAAAGTAGCTGTTACCGGATTGGGGATAGTGGCGCCACCCGGAGTAGGAAAGGAAACATTCTGGCAAAACATGAATCAGGTAAGGTCGTTTACTACCCCCATAACCAGATTTGATGCTTCAGCCTATCCATCCCAAGTGGCTGGCCAGGTGGAGGAGTTTCAGCCCGTCCACCTTTCCCGCCGTGTGCTAAAAAAAATGGACAAGTTTTCTATTATGGCTCTCATGGCGACAGAACAGGCTCTTGTGGATGCTGGGATAGATATGAGTGTAGAAGACCCCTACAGTGCCGGTGTGTTCATAGGAAATACACTCGGCGGATGGCTCTACGCTGAAACCGAACTGCGTGACCTCTATCAGGAAGGAAGGGATGGGGTGAGCCCATATAATGCTTCCGCTTGGTTTGCTGCTGCTCCTCAAGGACAAATCTCTATCCATTATGGAATTAAGGGGTACAGTAAGACAGTGGTTGCGGATAGGTCAGGTGCATTAATGGCCATAGGTTATGCTGTAAGGGTCATTAAGAATAAAAAATTGTCAATTGCGCTGGCTGGAGGTACTGAAGCTCCAGTTACACCTTATGCCCTGCTATGTTGTAGCACAGAAGGGTCTCTTTCTAAAGGCCCTTATCGTCCCTTCGATAAATATAGAGACGGATTTGTGATAGGAGAAGGTTCAGCGATTGTTGTCTTAGAGGATATGGATTCGGCAAAACGCAGGGGTGCTAATATTTACGGAGCTATCACAGGTTTTTGGACTTCCTGTGACGGAACGCATCGTATAATGCCCGGGCGTGATGGCAAAGGTCTTGCCAGGGCAATTAGGAATACCCTGGATAGCGCCGGGTATCAACCGCAGGATATAGATTATATTTGTGCCGACGGTGCCGCAACCGAGCTTGGCGATATCAGTGAGACAAGAGCGATAAAAGACGTGTTCGGCTCCTATGCTTACCATATCCCGGTAAGTGCCCCCAAATCCATGTTTGGGCATATGTTGGGGGCGTCAGGTGCCGTGGATCTGGTCGTTACACTTTTATCTATGAATGGCGGCGTCATCCTGCCAACAATTAATTACCAGACCGAAGATACCGAGTGCGATTTAGATTATGTGCCAAATAAAAGCCGGGCTAAGGAAATTAATAGAGCCCTTGTAATTTCGCGTGGCCGCGGTGGTATTAACGCCGTAATGGCCGTAGAAAGGAGCTAAAAGTTATGTTGAACGTGGAAGAAAAGATAAAGAGTTTTTTTGCCCAGTTCCTCGATATGGAGCCAGCACAGATTTATTCAAATGCCAATCTGAGAGATGATCTTGAGATGGATTCAACAGAAACGCTGGAATTGATAGTGGCACTGGAAAAGGAGTTCAGTATCCAGCTGAAAGATGGAGAGATCACCAATCGTAATTGTATTGATGATGTAGTCAGAGCTGTTGGGGGAAAGTTGGCTTAATGAGATTGATTGATTTAAGCCTTCCCATCGACGATAGTGTCTGGGAGCCTCATAGGGTGGAGATAAAGAGATGGGAACACAGGCCGGGAGGCGATCGGTTCGGTCGCATATGGGCAAAATCCCGTGGTATAAAAGGAATAATAGACTATATTACTGGACGTGGCCGAATTACTCGAGACTCGTTCAAAGACGGCGCCTTTTTATCGCTGGAATGGGTTAAGGCTGCTGTTCACAGTGGAACCCATCTTGATGCTCCTTATCACTTTGGCCCGCTCTCCGAGGGAGAAGAGGCAAAAAAAATCGAAGATGTGCCACTGGAGTGGTGTTATGGTGATGGTGTTGTACTGGACTTTTCTCACAAGGAGCGGAGAAGTGTGATTAATAGGGATGATGTAGAGAGGGCCGTTAACAGGTTAAGTTATGATATCAAACCTTTCGACATCGTACTTTTATACACCGGTTCTGATAAACTCTGGGGTTCGAGGAAATACTTCTCCCATTTTGTGGGAGTAAGTCGCGAAAGTGTTGCCTGTATTCTTGACCTCGGCGTGAAAATAATCGGGATCGATGCTTTTAGCTTTGACCGCCCACTTACAAGAATGGTAACTGATTATTTAAAAACGGGAGATAACGCACACCTCTGGCCGGCTCACTTGTATGGCAGAGAAAAGGAATATTGTCATATTGAGAGATTGGCCAACCTGGATAAGATACCCTGCCCCTGCGGTTTCAAGATAGCCTGTTTTCCGGTGAAGATAAAAGATGTAGGTGCTGCTGCAGTTAGGGCGGTAGCATTCATCGAATAATTTAGGAGGCGTTAGAAATGGGACATACGGTAAACTCAATTATGGTCAATGCACCATACGATCTGGTATTCGATATCTCCAATGATATCGAGAGATGGACAGAGTTATTCGGCGGCGAATATACGGATGCCAGGGTGCTTAAACGCGAGGGAAACAAGATCACTTTTCAGTTAACTGACGACAAAGGCAATTCATGGCAATCCTTTCGTCTCTTGTTTAAGGACTACTATTTCACCTACGCACAGAAGATGGAGCCAACCTTCCCTTTCAAATACATGAAGATTATTTGGCTTTATACTCCTAGCCCGGAAGGAATAGCCATGACCTGGATTCAGGACTTCACTATGGCAGATGAGGCTAAATTCAGCGATGAGCAAGTCGAGGGATTTATCAATAAACACTCCCAGGACAACCTCAAGATATTTAAAAAGGTTATAGAAGAAGAAACAAATGGATAGACAAATGGAAGCGCTTAAAGGAAAGACCGCTATAGTAACCGGGGCTAGCAGGGGTATCGGTAAATCGCTTGGGCAAGCACTGGCAAGGGAAGGCATGAATCTGATAATCGCTGCCCGTGGCAAAGCAGTAATAGAGGAAGTCGCCGCTTCCCTTGCTAAGGATTTCAGCGTAAAGATAGTTCCGGTAGCATGTGACGTTACCAGTCAAAATGACCTGGAGCATTTGGTAAAAACCGCGGTTGATAAATTCAAAAGGGTAGATGCCTTGATTAACAGTGCTGGAGTTACCAGCCAGTATCCTTTTCAGGATCAGCCGCTAAATGACATTTCCAAACTGATGTACACAAACTATTTCGGCGCGGTTATGCTGAGTCGATTGATGATTAATCATTTCATTGAAAATAAGGGTGGTTCTATTATCAATATCACCTCAGGATCGACGCTGGTAGACCCGCCGCCACGAAATTTCATCGTTTATTCTTCTTTAAAGCGAGCACTTAATGCCTTCAGCAAGGGGCTATTCTGGGAAGTAAGAGATTTCGGGATAAAAGTAACCGCTATCATGCCCGGTGTAACCGATACCGCGTTAACTGGAGGGCTTGCCGAGATATCGGTAGACAGGTCGCGTTTAATGCAGACCGGTGTTATCGAGGATGCCGTTAAATTTGCACTCTCTGTACCCGCAAATGTATGTCCTCTGGAGATCTCGGTTATCAACCAGCGTACTCCATGGACCAGACCGGTTATTCCGTACAGACAGGATCATCCAAAAGAATGAAGCTCGACGCGCACATTCACTGGCTGCCAAAAGAAATTATTGAAAAGTCTCACTTCTACTCTACTGCCTGGGGTGAGGTTGAGACGCAACTTGAGGTAATGGACAGGCTTAATATCGATAGGTGTCTGATAGTCTATCCCACCAATGATTCTTACCGCCAAATGCGGGGCCTAAGTGAGGTTTCTAAGATCTATAACAATCATATTGCTAGGATGATGAAGAAATACCCGGAACGTTTTATCGGAGCGGCTATCCTACCCATAGATAATCCCACTGAAATGACTCGAGAATTTTACCGGGCTACAGAGGAGCTTGGTTTCGTTGCTCTTTCCTTACCCACCAGCTTCGATGAAATATATCTTGATGATGACAGGTTCATTGAAATCTATGAATTAGCTGAGTCCCATAGCATACCCCTTTTTGTTCACCCTCAAACTATTAATCCCATAGGGTATGACAGGGTAAAAGACCCGCTTTTAACCCCTGTAATCGAGTTTGTCTTTGATACTACTATCTGTGTCGGTAAGATTATTACGGGTGGAATTTTAAGGCGTTTTCCAGGACTGCGGTTTATCTTTGCACATTTTGGAGGAGTAATGCCTTTTATCAAGGAAAGGTTTGACAGCATCTATCAAATGCTCAGGGGAAGGGATTTTGTTAAAGACCTCTCAGCCATGCCTACAGAATATCTGCGTAAGATATATGTTGATACCAGTGGTGTTACTTCAAGTCATGCTCTCATGTGCACGCTCGAGATGGTCGGACCGGATCATATACTATGGGGAAGTGATTACCCTGGAAATAAAGACATTAAAGCTTCCATAAGAGCGATAGAAGAGCTTAGTATTTCGGATGAAGCAAAGAAAAAAATAATGGGTATAAATGCAGCTGATATTCTCGGACGATTTACCGGAAAGAGCTCTACCTTTGATCATTAGAGACGATATTTACCTATTAGAAGCTTCAGCCTTTTCCTCTGTGTATCCGGAATCGATTCGGATTTGGTCAAGATAGCTGTCTCCAGTGCTCGCCCGCATTCGCATTTCCTTTCACCTGGTATCATGAAAATTGCCAGACGAATTAATTCCCTTATTCTCTCGGTATTTTGTTGTTGTCTTTCTAGGATCCTGTCGATGGAAGTTGGTTCATCATGTAACTGCCAGCAGTCGTAGTCCGTGATCGCAACAATAGACCCGTAACAAATCTCTGCTTCTCGAGCGAGCCTCGCTTCTGGCAGGGCGGTCATTCCTATGATATCGGCACCCCAGGAACAGTATAAATTTGATTCAGCGCGAGTAGAAAGGGCTGGTCCCTCTATTACCAGATACGTCCCCCCGGAATGTACTGATATTCCGGCATCCCGACCCGATTGATATAAAATATTGCTTAGCACCGGACAAAAAGGCTCGGCAAAGATGATGTGGGCCACAATGCCCTCAGTGAAAAAGGAGTTTATCCTTGACCGTGTGCGGTCGATCAACTGGTCGGGTATGACAATGTCGCCCGGTTCCATTTCCTTTTTCAGGCTTCCTGCTGCGTTTACCGATATTATTCTTTCTACCCCGAGTTCCTTGAGGGCATAGATATTTGCCCGGTATGGCACCTCGGTGGGAGACAGGTGATGTCCTTTGCCATGGCGGGGTATAAAGGCGATGCAGGTTTCCTCGAGTCGACCTAAGGTTATCTCCCCGCTCGGTTTACCGAAAGGGGTCTTGACATCAATCCTTTTTAGTTCGGTCAGACCATCGATATCGTATAATCCGCTTCCCCCGATTACTCCTATAAGTGCTTCAGGCATAGCTATTCTCCATAGCAAGAATGTACATTTTCGTTCTTATATTTCAACCTTTCTATATATGGTTCTCTGATAATCCCTTTATTTGTTATAATCGCTGTTATATATTGATGTGGGGTGACGTCGAAAGCGGGATTTGCGGCAATTGTACCATGAGGAGTAATATTTATCCCCATTAGATGGGTTACTTCTTCCGGGTTTCTTTCCTCAATCGGGATCGCCTTTCCGTTGGGTAGTTTTAAGTCGATCGTACTTAAGGGCGCGGCAACATAAAATGGAACGCCATTTTCCATTGCAAGAACAGCCAGGGTATAGCTTCCGATTTTATTAGCGGTGTCCCCATTGACGGCGATACAGTCAGCTCCTATGACAACGGCTTCTATTTCTCCGTGATTAAGGAAATATCCAGCCATAGATTCCGTGATCAACTTGAAAGGAATGGATGCCTTTTTTAGCTCCCATGAGGTAAGGCGAGATCCCTGGAGAAGAGGGCGTGTTTCTGTTGTGAATACTTTGACCTTTTTACCATGCTTATTTGCCCGGATTATTATACCGAGGGCGGTGCCGCTACCGGTAGTTGCCAGGGGTCCGGTATTGCAATGGGTTAATACAGTAGAACCATCCGGTATTAACTCCGCACCAAATTCACATATTCTTTCGGTTGCCTCCGTCTCTTCGGTTTCTATCTTTAACGCTTCTTCAGTAAGGGCTTTTTTAATTTGCTCGATTTCCTCCATGGACTTGGCTGTCTGTTCCATGCGGCAAATGGATGTAAAAAGGTTCCTCGCTGTAGGACGTGTTTCAGCGATGGTTTGGATGACATGGTTTAATTGGAGCATAAATTCTTGCTTGGAATTGTTCTTTATAGATATTGCCCCAAGAGCTATTCCAAACGCAGCGGTAACACCTATTGCAGGTGCCCCCCTTACCTTCATTTCTCTGATAGCTCGGGCGACTTCCCGGTATTCATTGAGTTCAAGGTAAACCTCTTCTTGTGGTAGCCTGGTCTGATCCAGAAGCCTTATCCTGTTGCCAAGCCACTTTACTGGTTGATAATTAATTTCATCCATGTTGATCTTCCTGGTTTAATGGGTGCGTTTACGGGATTCTAAAATGGCGATGAGTCCTCACTTATGGCAAGCAGTTCCTTAAGCACCTGTTCGGCCGTCTGCTGGATAGTCTCGTTGGGGTCATCCAAGCACTGCTCCAGGAAGTTCTTTGCTTCGGTGCCACCCACCTGCCCCAGTGCTTTAATGGCGGAAAGCTGCACCTCAATGTCAGAATCAGAAGCTAGGTCAACCAAACTCGGTATTGCCCCTTCGTCTCCAATATCACCGAATGCCTTGGCAACCTCATAGCGGATTTCTGGATCAGGGTTTGTTGACTCATTTAATAATAGCTGTAGCCAGACCGGGTTAGCGGTTTTTCCCATGGAGTAGATGGAGCTGATCTTAAGCTTTACGTTATTGCTCCGATATGCTTCCGCGATGGCTTTCTCTACTTCGGGTGAATTGAGAGGGGCCACAGCTTCCAGTGCCCGACGTTTGACTTCAACCGGAGCCCCCATTTTATTAACGGTGTTTAGCAGAGATTGATATAATTTGGAGGTATAAAGAGGGCGAAGCTTCTGTTGTTCTGACAGCATGGCAAATTTACCCAGACCAGTTGCTGCCGCTGCCTGTACGGATGCAGATTTATCGTTTTCCATAAGGTCAATGAACGTATTTATCAGCGAAGGTTCTTCATTCTCCCACAGGCCTTCTATAGCGTTGCTGCGAACCCCAGCATCCGGATCATTAAGACAGCTTTTAAAAATCTCGTCAAAATCCAGCTCAAAGTTTTCCTCTGCAAGCTCAACCAATCGCGATGTAATCTCTCTGCGACGTTCTGGTTTTATTGTGGGCCATAAGATTTCTAGAAATCCCAGATTTTCTGCTCCTATATTGGAAAGTTCAGCTAAGCCTAAATTACTGATCGGTCTTTCACTATCTGCAAGTTCGGTTATTATTTCTCTAATTGGTAATATCATGGTATCTGTCTTTTTTCATTATTCCTCAATATCCTCATCATCCTCTTCACTTTCCCAAATAGGTTCGGTAAAGTGATCTATATATTCCCCCATTGCCTCAGCTGCTGCCTGCTTCATGCTCTCCCTGGTTTCGATTGCCAGCTGAGTTAACTCGGCAAGATCTATTTCGATATTGAGAATTTTACTTAGTGTCTTAATTATCATTAAGGAAGCCATCGGGTTTTGTATTCTGGTAGCGTACATGGGGACTTCACCCAATAGGCATACGCCATCGATGCCTCTTTCCTTCGCGACGCCCAGCATTAGTCCATTAAGGCCGGAGATTTGCAGGTTACCCTTCTGTACCAGATTATATTTCCTGAGGTCTTCGGTCAGCCTCTGGTTGGTTCCTACTCCCCATACCCTGGGCTGCTCAGTATGATGGATTCTGGTTAGAGCAGCTGCTAGGGTGTAAATGCGGTTGGCCATAAATCTCGTTCCAACATCAAGGACACAATTAGCCAGTTCATATCCTTTAGAAGCGGGCTGGTCTTCTCCAATGAACAGTATCAAATCGCTTCTACCTTCTTTGTTTTTCCAATAATAGAATCTGCTCTGGGGAAAGTGGGGGGCTTCTACGACATGATCCCGGACTACTATCCCGATGGGGTCGAAGAAATATGAAGCCTCGATCTCCCCGAGTCTTTTGAACGCTAGCTTCTTGAGCATATATGTTGCCGTAATGATGGAAACGTTTCCTATACCGGGCCAGGTGGCGAGCATGACAGGAGAATTGAGTTTGGGTCGTGCATAAATTTTAACCATTTTTTTCATTCCGCAGTCCCTCTTCAGTTCTTAACCGCTACCGGAAGGGACGGGAAATAGTATGAAGGAGTATTGATTGAACCCTCCCACTTGGAATCATCACCGACAGCTATTATTTCCTTCAGCAGATGGTATACATTTCCCGACACCATGGTATTCTTTACTCTACCCACTATTGTACCATTTTCTATTTTATAACCCAGCAGTACATTTCCGCTGAAATCCCCGCTTAGCATATTGCCCTGCGCTGCCCCCATCAGATATTCAATTACCAGCCCTTCTCTGATATCGTTTACCATTTCTTCAAAGCTGGTCTTGCCGGGTGCAAGGATAAAAGCGGTGGGCATCGGGTTAAGGACTCCGCCATAATTTCTGGTGCCATTGCCTGTACTCTCCTTATTGGCCAGTGCTGCCGTTTTGAGGTCATATATAAAGTTGGCTACCGATCCATCTTCAACAAGAATGGTACGCCTGCTAAATACACCTTCGTCATCCGCAGGCCGGCTTTCAGGGCGGTAATCCAGGGTAGGGTCATCGTATAGCGAAAATTTACGATCAAAAACTGTATTACCGATTTTGTCACTAAGAGGTGAGGCTTTTTCAAGCACTACCTTTCCGTTAAAGGCGGACATTAGAGGTGGTATCAGGGCACTGGCTACCCCGCCAGGAGTAAAAATCACAGGCATTTCCTTATTTGTCAACGGGGCCTGTTCTTTTGCCCATTGCAGCTGCCTGCGGACGACGCTGGTGATGGCGGCGGTGTTGTTGATGGGGTGACATGAGCTTTCGCCGTCCCCTACAAAAAGCATGTCAGTATCGCGAAGCAGTTGCCCCTCAACGCTCAGGGAAAATGTACTCTGTTTGTATTCTATTTTGCCACCTCGCGAGTTCATAATTTTTATCGATGCTATGCCTTTGTTAATCTCAGCGCTGCAGATTACTTCGCGGTTATAACCTCTAATCGAAGCTATTAGATCCTCACCAACTTTAACCATTTCACTCGTTGATATTGATTCAATTTTTGGATCAAACACCTTAATGTCTGGATAGGAACCAGAAGCAGGGAACTGAAAATTAGCGTGTGTGCCAAATTCTGATGTTTGAACTGCAATATCAACCAGGTCTGTGGTGGCAGGCCCACTTCTTACAGCATAACCCATCTTTCCCTTTCGAAAAATGCGTAGCGCTATGTAACCGCTCTCCTTTGTTTGTATATGCTTCAAGCGATTATTTTCGAACTGGATCGGCGTCTCCTCCGACTTAACGGAAAACACCTCCGCTTCTTGGGCGACTTTTTTAGCCCTCATCAGGATATCCTCCATTTTAGCTGCCCCCCACCAGACAGTTACGTATTCTGATATGCGGGCTACCATTGGATACCGGCAGTGGTACTTGTCCTGCTTTACCACAACCGCCGCCCTGATTCATATCCAGATCATTTCCAATGCCGTCAATATTCTTTAGGGTATCGAACACGTTCCCTGTAAGTGTAACCGGTTTTATTTGCTCGGAGATTTTACCATTACGTATTCTGTAGGCCTCGCCGGAAGAAAAGGTGAACATCTCCATACTGGTTGTACCACCGTACCAGTTTTTAGCATATATTCCGTCTTCAATGCCGCTTATTAAATCATTGAAGGAAGCTGTTCCATTTTCGATATAAGTATTTGTCATCCGAACTATTGGAGGATAGCGGAAGCTCACCGCACGTGCATTACCGGTGGGTTCTTCCCCCATCTTGGCTGCTGTTTCTCGTGAATGAAGTCTACCGACCAGCTTTCCTTCACTTATAAGATATGTTTTCATTGCCGCTACTCCCTCATCGTCATAGCGGTAGCTTCCGCGCAGCCCGGGAATCGTAGCTGTATCGACGATGTTGAGATCACTGTTGCCGAATACTCTTCCCAGGGACATGATCTGCCTGAGCCGTTCATTCTCGTAGATAAAATCTGATTCCGACAGATGGCCAAACGCCTCGTGTACGAAAACTCCGGCCAGTACCGGATCCAGCACTATTGAATATTCCCCTCCTTTAACACGGGGGGCAGAGAGCAGTGCAACCGCGTTTCGAGACAAGTTCTCTATTTGTTCTTGCAGCCCTCTAACTTCGTTGAATTCACCACGACTCCCTACGCTTAACCCTATTTGTTGTACGTCGTCATTATTAGCTGAAACCGCCGCCAGTCGTAAAGTAACATCTGCCCTTTCCTGTTGAATATAGCTACCGGATGAACTCAGGAAGATACTATTTTTATGACCATCGCCATAAGAGATGACTGAGGTCTGTATTTGGGGTATGGACCAGATGATGCCGTTGTATTCATCCAGAAGCGTTTTCTTCTCGGCAAGCGGCAGAATTGTTGGATCGTTAATTGCGTATTCCGATGCTTTATCAACCACCGCCTCCACTGGTGCCAGTTCTGCCTTATTACTACTGGCGAGCTTGGCCTGTTCTACTGCTCTTTCGACCCAGACCGACAGGTTGTTCAGGTTATTGAAACTAACAAATCCCCAGCCACCTTTTACCAAAGCCCTCACGTTGCCTCCAGCGGAACTTGTCCTGCCTATCGAGTCCATCTCTTTTCCACGATAGCTGATATATGTACTTGAATTTTCCTCAAGGTGTGCCTCAATATAATCAGCGCCGGGTTTCTTTATCAGTTCTGCAAGTCGCTGAGATGCCTCTTCGATTTCGATCATGGACAAAATAACTCCGTTGGATTAAATGACGGCCTAAAGCTAGTTTACTTATATGCCGAACTGGTTGTCAATCGAGGCACAAACTAATTGCAATATGTTAATATTAAAAATAATTCTACTGTGATTACGGACAATATTTATGTTGGGAAATTTCACCCCCGAAGATATTTCATACGCGCTTGATACGTGCATTATCGGAAAGAAGATTATTTATTACCATAGCCTTAAGTCGACCAACGATACAGCAAAGAGTGAGGCTATACGGGGTACAGTGGAAGGAACAGTAGTTATGGCTGGAGAACAAACTGCCGGGAAGGGTCGGCTTAATCGTGTTTGGTACTCTCCCAAAGGGAATATTGCACTGTCAGTAATTCTCTATCCAGATAGAAAGTACCTGCCTTCGCTTATTATGTTGGCTTCTTTGGCAGTTATTCGTGGTATTAAGAAATTGACTGGTTTACAAGCGCAGATTAAATGGCCCAACGATGTGCTCATCGGCGAGAAAAAAGTAGCCGGTATTCTAATTGAAAACAGGGTCTTAGGTAATAAATTAGATTATGCTGTTATGGGTATCGGGGTTAATGTGAATCACGGCGCGGTAATCTTTCCTGATCTGGCCGGCGTTGCCACAAGTCTTGCTGAGGAACTCGGAAAGACTATATCGCTAATTGAATTGGTGCGAGGAATACTATTTGAGATGGATGATCTCTATCGACTTTTACTAGAGGGGGGTTCTGTATTTAAAGAGTGGCGTGATAATCTGGTTAATCTGGGACGCAGAGTCTATCTGCAGACAGATGAAGATGTCCTTGAAGGCCTGGCCGAATCTGTTGCAAGGGATGGAGGACTGATGGTTCGCGGGAAGGACGGCATACTTTTAAAGGTTGTTTCCGGCGATATCCTTTTTCATTGCTACGATTTCAATCCCCCTTCTCGCACTATAAGAAGGGGGATTGATGGTCATTAAAGCCTTCCGTTATCCGTTTACTTGCCCTTTTTTTCGCCGGATTCCAGGGTCTTCGATATGCCCTGGAACGCTTTGAACAGGTCTATAGGCAGCGGGAAGATTATGGTGCTATTTTTCTCAGCAGCTATATTGTTCAGCGTTTCCAGGTAGCGCAACTGCAAAGTGGTAGGCTCCCGGGCGATAATACTGCCTGCCTGGGCCAGTTTTTCTGAAGCCTGGAGTTCGCCATCCGCATGGATGATTTTTGCTCTTCTCTCTCGCTCTGCCTCGGCCTGGGCAGCCATGGAACGTTTCATTGTTTCGGCAAGCTCTACTTCTTTGATCTCCACTGTAGTAACCTTGATTCCCCATGGATCAGTTTGTTCATCGATTGTTTTCTGTAGTACCTGGTTGAGCTTTTCACGTTGTGAAAGCAGGTCATCAAGTTCAGACTGACCAAGCACGCTCCTCAATGTGGTTTGAGATATCTGTGAAGTAGCCCTGATAAAATCAAGCACCTTTATTACCGAAGATTCCGGGTCGATAACCCTGAAGTAGATTACAGCGTTTACCCGGACGGTTACGTTGTCCTTGGTAATAACTTCTTGATAAGGAACATCCATGGTTATTACACGCAGGTCTACCTTGACCATTCGATCGACAAAGGGGATGATAACAAATATTCCCGGGCCCTTTGTGCCAATCAGTCTTCCCAAACGGAATATTACCCCTCGCTCATATTCCCTCAGGATTTTAATCGCTGCTGGAAGGAATATGGCAAGAAGGATAGCTGTAACAACTATTACAGCGATCTGTGTACCACTCATTGCTAAACCTCCTTAAGTTAGTTAAGATCATTTTTTGCGTACATGAAGAATCAGGCCATCAGATTTAGTTATGATCACCTCCTCCCCGGGCTTTGCTTGGCCTTGCTCTATGATTGCCGTCCAGAGTTCACCCTTATATTTTATTGTTCCTTTGGGTTTAAGTGTTTCTCTCACCGTAGCTGTACCACCGACCAGGCCTTCTTTTCCAGTCTCAGCCTGCCGTCGGTGACTGCGGACTACCTTGTAAATGATGAAGGCTGCAACGCCACCAACTATGGATGCTATGGTGGGTATTAACCATGGATCTGGTTGAAACAATGTAGGCCTCCCGCTAAATAAGACTAGGAGGCCGATAACCAGTGAGGCTATGCCTCCCGCAGTAAATATGCCAAAACTTGCAGTAAATATCTCCGCTACGAATAGGCCACCGGCAAGAGCGAGAAGAGCAATGCCGGCATAATTTATGGGTAAAAAACCGAGAGAATAGGCCGCCAGAAAAGCACAGATACCACCAAATACCCCGGGGAATATAAGCCCCGGGCTGTATATTTCTACCGTGATACCCAGTATGGCAAGGCTAAGCAATACGACAGATATGTTGGGGTCACTGATGGCGAGTAAAAATTTTTCAATATTGCTCATCGGATTTTGATTTACTCTCGCTTCCTCTGTCTGCATTGTCACAGTAGTACCATCTATCATGGTAACCTGCATGTTGTTCATCTGGGATAAAAGGTCGTCCAGATTATTCGCAATAAGGTCTATTACGTTAAGCTCGAGGGCCTCCTTCTCTGTGGCCGAGATGCTCTCTCTGACCGCCTTTTCTGCCCAATCTACGTTGCGTCCGTGACCTTCGGCAATGCTTCTGATATATGCTGCTGAGTCATTGATGACCTTTTCAGCCATTTCCTCTGACATGGCAGCTTCTCCTTCGCCTCCAATAGCCACAGGGTGTGCTGCGCCGATGGCTGTGTTAGGGGCCATGGCAGCTACGTGTGCTGACATCGTGATAAATACTCCTGCCGATGCTGCCCTTGCCCCGGAAGGCGAGACAAAGACCACCACCGGAATCTCTGAACTGACTATATCCTTAACGATATCTCGCATTGCTGTGTCTAGGCCACCCGGAGTATCCAGTTGGATAACACAGGCAGAGGCTCCATCTTGAATCGCCTGGTTGATACCTCGATCGATGTAATTTGCCGTTACTGGCGTGATGGTTCCTTCAACCTGGAGAACATCGACCTTGCCATTTGTTGCTTCAGCCCCGCCCGATATAGTGATAGCGACGGCAGTTACGGTCAATAGCCCAATTAACAGGGCAAGGCGGATCTTATTCGGCAAAAACACACCTGCCTGAAAAATAAATCAAGATTAACATAAATTATATCTTGATTGGAGGCTATTGTAAAACAAAGCCTTTCAGTCTATAGTCATGAAATATATTTGAATAGGCGGCCAAATTTAGTATAGAATCTACTACCATACACGAAAATAGGTGTGCAGTGAGAGTATATAGGTGTAAGGGTAGCCGGGATATGACTCCGGAGCAGATGGTGTGTTTTCGCTTTATAGAGAAGACATTCCGAAAGAGCTGTTTGAAAAGAGGGTATGAAGAAGTTAAAACACCTGTATTGGAATACCTCCATCTTTTCACTTCAACGGGAACACTAACGCCATCAATGCTGAACAAGGTATATTCGTTTCTGGATTGGAATGGCTGGAGCGGTGAGAGGTTGGTATTGAGGCCCGATGGAACTATCCCGGTGGCTAGGCTCTATATAGAAAATATGGCTGATAAAAGACCGGCCAGGCTTTTCTATACAGGGAATATTTTCCGGTTCGAGGAGACAGGAAACGAAAATAGGGAAAGTTGGCAGGGTGGAGTAGAATTGATAGGGATTAGTTCTCCACTTGCCGATGTAGAGTTAATGTCTATGGCCATGGAGGTGGCTTCCTCTGTAGGGATCAAAGATTTAGAGTTAAAGCTTTCACATGCTGGGTTACTCAGGGGGATTCTCTCAGCATTGGGACTCAGCGCTAAGGAAAGGGTCCAGATATTCGACAAGTTCCTGGATGGTGACAGAGAAATATTCGGGAGAATAGAATCGGCAAATCCCGAATTAAGTAGCGCCATTGTCTCTTTAATGGAGCTGGAAGGGAAGTCTTCCGGATTCATCAGGAACCTTAAAGCTTTATTCAGCCGAGTTGTTCCTGATATGGCTCCTGTGATTGACAATTTCATAGAGATAGTTGAGTTGCTTGACGATATTGGCTATAGCTATCAGATCGATATGTCTTCAGGTAGGGGTTTTGAATACTATACCGGGGTAATTTTCCACCTGCTTAGCGGTGATGATAAGATATGCGGGGGAGGAAGATATGATGATCTTATTCCCTTGATGGGAGGCGGGAATGTTCCAGCATCTGGCTTTGCCCTGTATTTCGACCGTATGATGGGATTAATAGACCTGACCAATATTGTTGATAGTCAGGAAATGACGATTATGGTAAGGGCTGAGCGTGAAGCTGTAAAAGAAGGTTTTCGGGTCGCCAACGAACTTCGTAAAGCTGGATATTCTGTACAGTACTGGCTCGGCGGACAAGAAATACCCCACATTAGGTGGTTCATCGATATCCATGGCAAATCCCCAGTATTCGTTTTACATGATATGGTCTCCGGCGAAAATTTCGAACTTGAGAGCTGGGATAAAGTCCTTAATCGGCTTGGTGAATGTGATGATAAAAATAGCCTTGCCTAAAGGGCGCTTGATGGAAGAAACGGCGGATCTTATCAAGCGCTCAGGGTGGGGGTTAACTGGATATGATATAAATTCTCGCCTCTATCGACTGTATTCGGAGAGATTTCCGGACCTCTTTGCTAAGGTTTTTCACGAAAAGGATGTACCCATTCAGGTTGCCATAGGTAATTATGATCTGGGGATTTGTGGCCTGGACTGGGTCCAAGAGCTGATGGTGAAATATCCCAGTAGCGACCTTGTCAGGCTGAAAGATCTGGGATACGGTGCCGGTGCCCTATATCTGGTGGCAGGCGGCGAGGGTGGAATATCTTCACTGGATGAAATAGAGTCCTTTGCCGATACCGTTCGTATTGCGGGTGAGTATCCTCATATTGCTGAGTCTCTGGCGCTCGAATTGCGTTTAAGGCGATTTAGCATTTTTCCTTTGTGGGGAGGGGCCGAGGTCTATCCCCCGGAAAGTGCTGAGCTTGCCATAGTATCCGGCATGCCGAGTCAAAATACCTTTGGATATGGACTTCTTCCACTTGATGAAGTTTTGTCTTATAGTGCCTTTATTATAGCCAATAGAAAAAGCCTTGAGACCAAAGATTTAGCAGAAGTGTTGTCTTCATTAGACGAGGGTTGTGGAAATTATGTCACTTGTCAATCGAAAACAAAGTTAAACAACGTTCAGCCGATCCACTCGGAAGAAAATACTATAGACCCGGATACCGTTCGACTGGCTTTACCGGATGGACATCAGCAGCAACCAACGCGGGAACTTCTTTCCCGGGCTGGTATTAAAATTGATGATTACCCCTCTTCAACTGGGAATCGCCGACCGTATGTTGACGGAGCGCTGGTTAAGGTGATAAGACCACAGGATATGCCTTTACAGGTTGCCAATGACAACTTTGATCTGGCTATCACGGGTACGGACTGGGTTAATGAGCACCTTTACCAGTTCCCCTCCAGTCCAGTAAAGCGGATTGTTGACCTTAAATTTGGATGGGTGCGCATAGTAGCTGTAGTCACAAAAGATACTCCAGTATCTGATTCAGATGGCTTAAGGCAGATTGCACTTGAGCGACGTGGTTCCTTAAGGCTGGCTTCCGAGTACATAAATATAGCCGATAAGTATGCCAGGGATAATCATCTTGGGAATTATCGTATTGTGCCTACCTGGGGTGCTACCGAAGCTTTCTTGCCTGAGGATGCCGATTTACTGGTTGAAAATACACAGACCGGGAGGACCTTAGCCAAGAATAATCTCAAGATCATTGATACCCTCTTTCAATCTACGGCTTGTCTAATCGGTAATTCAAAAGCCGAGTTAACGCCAAACAAAAGGATGAAATTGGATTCAATCGTCAGGTCACTTACAGAAGCGGTGGAGGTTTCCTGATTTGAAAAGAATCAGCGGTTTTTCTCAAGCATGCAAGGTTTTAACGCGAAAGGCGCAGCTTGATTTTGGTGAGGTTTCGCCTTCACTTGCGAGAAAGCTAATGGATATGTTCGGTAGTGGCAGCCCCTGGGAGGTGGTGGCTAAGATTGTAGAAGATGTGCGTAAGCGGGGCGATAAGGCAATTCTTGATTTCACATCAAAGATTGACGGAATCGACCTCGAATTTCTGGAAATAGATAGAAAGAAGATTGTCGAAGCCCGTGAAAATGTAGACGAGAAGCTGATTTCTGCACTTGAACTGGCTTCCCAGCGTATCCGGTCTTTTCACGAGATACAGAAAAATACTATCGGCAGGGGTTTCCAGAGGCAGGGCCTGGGTCAAGCTCTGGTTCCGCTGGAGCGTGTTGGTATATATGCCCCTGGGGGAACCGCTACCTATCCCTCTACGGTTTTAATGGCTGCGATACCGGCCCGGGTGGCCGGGGTTAAAGAAATTATTTTGGCTTCGTCGCCGAAATCGGGGGGCATGCTTGCTCCCGCCACATTGCTCGCAGCCGAAATTGCCGGGGTTGACCGCGTATTCTGTATTGGAGGTGCTCAGGCAATTGCGGCGTTAGCCTTTGGTACTGATTCTATTCCCAAAGTGGACAAAATATGTGGTCCGGGAAATATCTTTGTGGTATTGGCTAAAAAGATGGTATACGGAACAGTCGATATTGATGGCCTGCAGGGTCCCAGCGAAGTGATAATCGTTGCAGATAGCGATGCCGATCCCACCTTTTGTGCTGCTGATATTTTAGCCCAGGCGGAGCATGATATACAGGCGTCGTCTATAATGATAACTACCTCGGAAGAACTGGCCTTAGAGGTTGAGGTCGAGGTCGAAAGACAGCTGCAAAGCTTATCACGAAAGGATATTATCACTGAGTCCCTTAATAATGGTGGAATGATAGTAACAGTATCCAACCTGGATGAGGCGATTGAACTTGCCAATCTCTATGCGCCTGAACACCTCTGTCTGATCGGAGATAAGGCTCATGATTGTGTGAAACGTATCAATAATGCCGGCTGTATTTTTGTGGGCAACAAGGCAACGGTCGTGCTCGGGGATTATATTGCCGGGCCGAGTCATGTGCTCCCGACTGGTGGTACAGCCAGGTTTGGTTCACCATTAAGTGTGGCTGATTTCATAAAGTTTATTAACTTCGTCAGCCTCGATGAAGATGAAATCGGTAGGATTGGACCGGCGGCTGCCATCATCGCCCGTGCCGAAGGATTTGAAGCACATGCTCGAGCAATCGAAAGAAGGCTTGGATAAATGACTGACCGGTAATGGTGCTATGTTAACCGAGGAAGAGTTAAACCGATACCGGAGGCAGATAGATATCTTTCATAAAAAGGGTCAGCAAAAGCTCAAGAGGGCAAGAGTCTTTGTTGCTGGTGCTGGCGGCTTGGGTTCAGCCATTCTCTGCTACCTTACTGTAGCGGGGGTGGGTAGAATTAAGGTAGTCGATAACGATGTGGTTGAACCTTCAAACCTCAACCGGCAAATACTTCACTGGGATAGCGATATTGGCAGAAGCAAGGTAGTATCTGTACAGGAAAAGCTGTTGAGAATGAACGTAAACCTGAAGCTGCAGGTCTTACAGAGAACTATCAGTAAGGATAATGTCGATGATCTCGTAGACGATTGTGATTTCATTGTCGATGCCCTGGATAATTTTGATACTCGATATATCTTGAACAGTGTAGCTCTGGTCAGGAAAACCCCCTTTTTCCATGGCGCTGTCCAGGGCTTCTACGGGCAATTGACCACCATAATACCGGGTAATACGCCCTGTCTCAGATGTATATTTCCTGTAGCTCCTCCGCAGAAAGTGACGCCTGTTGTTGGAGTTACCCCCGGTGTTATTGGTTGCTTGCAGGCAGGAGAGGTGATAAAATACATTACGGGTGTGGGTGAACTCCTGGAGAACCGCTTGCTGATATGGGACGGGATCAGGGGTACAATGGATGAGGTACCGGTGGAAAGGAATCCCCGATGCGAGGATTGCGGCAAGGTGCCATAAACATGAAGAATGTTCAAGTCAAGTTCTTTGGTTCCTTGAAAGAGGCCTTCGGCGTACAGGATAAGGATATTGAGCTTGAAGATGACGCCGACTTAAAAGGTCTTTTGAATATTTTATGTGACTCCAAGCAATGTCGCCAGCGCATATTTAATGGCTCGGGTGGTCTTAAGCCGGGTATCCAGATACTAAGAAACCGCTTACCGGTTCAGTCATTTAATGGCATGGATACTTTGCTTGAGGACGGCGATACTATATCCATAATACCGCCCATGTTCGCTGGCTAGTTTTTTCAGATCTTAAATACATGGTTTTAAGCTATATATTCTAATTATTCTGACTACAACCATCGGTACCGGTTTGTAAATAAACATACAATCGAGGAGGTTGCCAAATGTTAAAAGGTGGCTACTGGGGTAAAATTCTGTGGGTGGATTTGTCCAAGAAAGAGTTAAGTGAAGGGAAATTCGATGAAGGTTTTGCCAGGAAGTATCTTGGTGGGGTTGGTCTGGCAACGAGGATAATATCTGAGCACGTGACCAGGAATACTAACCCGCTCGGGCCGGGGAATGTACTTGTATTTGCTACTGGGCCATACCAGGCAGCGAATATAGCGAGCGCCGGCAGATGTTCCTGTGCGGCAAAGGCGCCTCTCACTGGCTACTGGGGAGAGGCTAATGCAGGTGGCCATATCGGACCTGAACTAAAGAGGGCCGGTTTTGATGCCGTAGTAATAACCGGAAGGGCAACCTGCCCGGTTTACCTTTGGATCAATGATGGCAAGGCTGAAATCAGAGACGCCGGTGAGTTTTGGGGAATGGATGCCGTTGAAACTACAGCGGCATTGAAGTCTTCGGTTGATGCCAAGGCAGCTGTCAGCTGTATCGGTCCCGCCGGGGAGAATTTGGTGCGATATGCCTGTATTGCTAACGATAACCACGGCTTTTTCGGACGCGGTGGTATGGGCGCTGTTATGGGATCGAAGAATTTAAAGGCCCTTGTAATCAGGGGTACCATGAAGCCGCCTGTTGCTGACCCGGATAAACTTAAGGAATTCTATCGTGATATCCTGGCCAGGGCCAAGGACGCACCTTTCACCGCAGATAATTCTCAGCATGGCCAGGCTTCGGCAGTTGTGCCTAGGGAGGAAAATGGTCTTTTGCCGATGAAGAACTTTGCTATGGATAGCTGGCCTGAAGGAGCGGCCAAGATAGGTGTTCCGTATTTTACCGAGGAACTCCAGATCAAGCGGTGGCCCTGCCCTTCCTGTATCATGGGTTGTCACCGAAGGATTATGAATCCGAAGTACCATCCTGCGGAGACAGGCGGTCCCGAGTATGAGACACTGGGTATGATCGGCTCGAATCTTCTGGTGGATGATCTGGGGGCTATAGTAAGGGCAAATGAGCTTTGTGGCCGCTATACGTTAGATACCATCGATCTGGGTGGGGTATTGGGCTGGGCTTTCGAGTGCTACGAGAACGGACTGATAACCAAGGATGATACGGACGGCGTGGCGCTCGAGTGGGGTAACGGAGATGCTCTTGTCAAGATGACTGAAAAAATAGCCAGAAGGGAGGGTATCGGTAATCTTCTCGCAGAAGGGCTACGGGCCTGCGTCGAGCGTATACCGGGTTCTAAACTCTATGCTATCGAGTCGCTGGGTCAAACCATAGGGGCGCATGATCCGAGGGCATTCTTTGGCCAGACTATAACTACCATTGCTTCGACAAGGGGTGGCTGTCACCTGCACGGTTTCGCAGAGGCCTTTGATCTGGGTGTTCTCTTGCCTGAGATAGGCGTTACCGAGGGAACTGATAGATTTGATGTGGCCAAGAAGGGCTATGCCGGGGCAATCTATCAGGATATACAGCAGTTCTGGAATAGCCTGACCTGGTGCTTTTTCTATTTCTTCTCAGGGGTTACCCTTGGTGATGAAGTAAATATGCTTAATGCCATAACGGGCTGGGATGTTACCCCGGAGGAAGCGCAGAAGATCGGCGAGCGCGTTGTGTGTATGCAGCAGATGTTCAACCTGGAAATGGGCATGGTGCCGGAAAAGGAGAACGTAATGCCCGAACGCCTTACAAAACCGCATAAAGAGGGCGGTGCTGCCGGACAGGTACCCCCCTGGAAGGATATCCTGGAGGAATACTGGAAGACTAAGGATTGGACCAAGGGGGTTCCCAGTAAAGCCAAACTAGAGGAGTTGGGTATTACCGACATTGAATCGGAAAAAGCCCTTCGCGTAGTAGCTGTTGATTATAAAGGCTAAAACTCGCATATTATACCTTTATTAAGAAATTGTACTAATTGAATAGATTAATAATCAAGGAAAAGAGGGAAGGCGCCCAACTGAACGTGTCTTCCCTCTTTTCCTTGCTATCTTCTCTGGATAGGGCTATAGATAAATGCTCATTTCGTGTTACAATATAGCGCATTTATATTCACAGAGATATACGGATGCCTGAGAATAGCGGAATAGAAAGACTAATACGGCCTTGCCTGTCCGATTTCATCGGCTATAGTGCCCGGAAGTCGTTCGAGCAACAACAGGAAAGCCTTGGGGCAGTCTCGGAAAGTGTCGTAAGGTTGGATGCCAACGAGAACCCCTATGGGTGCTCATTAAGGGTTAACCGGGCTTTATCTTCTTGCAGTGAGATAAATATCTATGCCGATGCACAACAAAAAGAGCTCAGCAGGCTGCTTGAAGGATATACCGGGGTACCCGCGACTCAGATTGTCTCCGGTAATGGCAGCTGCGAACTGATTGACCTGCTTTTCCGCCTCTTTGTTGAGCCTTCCGATGAGGTATTGGTTACCGCGCCCTCCTTCATAATGTACAATTTCAGTGCTAGAATATGTGGCTCGAGCATGGTCGAGGTACCGAGAAGCGATGACTTCAGTATCGATGTAAATGCTATAAAGAGGGCTATCAGTTCCAGGACAAAGATGATTATAATCGACAATCCCAATAATCCCACTGGGACTCTGACTAACCAGCGAGATATCATCGAGATAGTTTCTACGGGGCTGCCCGTACTGGTGGATGAAGCGTATTATGAATTTGGGGGAGAAACGGTAGCTCCGCTTATGGAAAAATATGGGAACTTGATGGTACTGCGTACATTCAGTAAATGGGCTGGACTTGCCGGACTTAGAATAGGTTATGGGCTTTTCCCCCAGGCGATTGCTGACTACCTGATGAAAATCAAGCTACCATACAACGTGAACGTGGCGGCTATCATTGCCGTAAGAGAATCGCTTAAAGATATGGATTATCTCATGAGTAATGTCAGAGCAATAGTGGCTGAACGAGATCGTCTTTTAAAGAAGCTGAAAAACCTGCACTTTCTGAAACCATACCCCTCCTGGGCGAATTTTGTTCTTTGTCTGATAAAGAACGCATCCGCCGCCGAGGTCTATGATAGACTCCAGCGTAAAGGCATTCAGGTACGTTACTTCAATACGCCTTTACTTGACAATTATATTCGCGTCAGTGTTGGCAGACCGGAGCATACGGATATGCTGATCGAAGCACTTCATAAAATAGAGGAGGAGATAATTGGCTAACCGATATTCAATCGTTAAACGAGAGACAAACGAGACCAATGTTAGCGTGTCTATTGATATCGACGGAGTTGGTAAGTGGGATATTAATAGTGGCATTCGCATGTTCGACCATTTGCTCTCACAACTGGCACAGCATGGTCTATTTGACATAAAAATTTCGGCTGCCGGTGTTGATCAGCATCACATAGTGGAGGATGTTGCTATATCTCTGGGTAAGGCCTTTGTTCAGGCTTTAGGAGACAAACGTGGCATTTTCAGGATGGCTGATGCTACAGTTCCGATGGATGACGCCCTGGTAACGGTAGTGGTGGATCTGGGCGGAAGAGGATATACAGTACTGGACTTGCCCTTCAGTGACAATGACATGTTTGGTTTCCCTACCGATCTTGTTCGACACTTTTTAGTAACCCTGGCCAACGAGGCAAAAGCAAACCTTCACGCCAGATGCCTCTATGGCATCAATGATCATCATAAGGCAGAGGCCCTGTTTAAGGCATTGGGTAAAGCGCTGGATAAGGCTACAGCAATAGATGAAAGGATCAAGGGTGAGCTGCCTTCCACAAAAGATTTCATCGAAGAGTAGAAGTCAATATATGTAGGGTGACTAAACCAGCCATTCTTAAAGCCCGGTACCCGTGATTCTCTCGAAAGCCTCTTGGTATCTTTGAGTAGTAGCCTCTATAACCTCAGGTGGTAGCATCGGTGCTGGCGGCTCCTTGTTCCAACCAGAGCTGCTGAGCCAGTCTCTTACCGGTTGTTTGTCATAGCTGGGTTGTGGCTGGCCCACCCTGTAAAGTTCGACGTCCCAGAAGCGACTTGAGTCAGGGGTTAGTAGCTCGTCCACGATTACGAGCTCCTCCCCGTCCAGGCCGAATTCCATCTTGGTATCGGCAACAATAATATCCTTGATGCTGTTTCTGGCAAATTCATAAATGTCGAGGCTTTTTTCTCTCAGGCTACGACTCATTTCACTGCCCACTATCTCTTCCAATTCAGTATATCCTATTGGCAGGTCATGTCCGAACTCCGCCTTTGTAGTAGGTGTGAACAGTGGTTTGTTTAGCCTCTCACTTTCTTCCAGGCCCTCGGGAAGCGGTTTTCCGTTAACCGTACCATGATAACTGTACTCTACCCATGCGGATCCAGAGATATATCCCCGCACCACGCATTCCACCGGTATTACATTTGCTTTCTTTACCACCATTGATCTACCCTCAAGGTAAGAAGGGTATTTGAACCTGTCAGATACAGGGAGGTATTTATCAAGACAACCTATATCTTCTACCAGTTCTATCAGATGATTGGCTATTATATTTTCAGTCCTTCTAAACCAGAAGGCTGAAAGCCGGTTCAGAACCATTCCCTTGTCAGGAATTCCGCAGGGGAGGACAACATCAAAGGCGGATATCCGGTCCGTGGTAACGATAAGCAGCTTATCGCCCAATTGGTAGGTATCTCTTACTTTTCCCTTTGAAAAAATTGGTAAAGGAAGGTTGCTTTCCAACAAGACTTGTTGAATGCTCATATTGCCCTCGGTGCAATACTTTTGTCCGTAGCCGGATTCGCCCTGACTTTATCTTTCCACTGAGTTGCAGTAAGCCCTACTCGTTTGAATATGTCATCTATGTAACGTAAATAGTGTTGCTCATTGAAAATTGATTCGAGCTCTTCGGTTGACAGGATATCGGTAATCTCGCTATCAGCCTTTAAGAGTTTTAGGAAATTCCTGTTCTTCTCCCATGTTTTCATAGCATTCCTTTGCACCAGTTCATAGGCCTTTTGTCGCGATAGGCCCTTTTCTATAAGCGCCAGCATTACGCGCTGCGAGAAAACAAGCCCCTTAGTTAGGTCGATATTGCGCTTCATTCTCTGAGGAAATACCTGAAGTCCTCGCATTATGGATGCAAAAAGGCTGAGGCAGTAATCCATTACAAGGCATGAGTCAGGCAGGATAATACGCTCCGTCGACGAATGACTGATATCCCGTTCGTGCCACAGAGAAATGTTCTCCATAGAGGTTAATGCATAACCCCTTACGAGACGTGCCAGGCCACAGATACGCTCGCAAAGTTCCGGATTGCGTTTATGTGGCATAGCTGACGATCCTGTCTGGCCTGACTCAAAAGGTTCCTCAACTTCCCTTACCTCGGTACGCTGTAGTGCCCTGATCTCGGTGGCGAATTTCTCGAGCGAGCTGGCGATTATTGCGAGGGTGGTGATGAATTGGGCATGACGATCACGTTGTATAATCTGGTTTGATATGGGGGCGGGAGAAAGACCCAGTTTAGCACATGCCTTTTCCTCCAATTCAGGAAGCAGGGTAGCGTAGGTCCCTACTGCTCCCGATATTTTGCCTACGCTAATAATTTTCTTGGCGGCGGAGAGCCTTTGACGATGGCGCTTCATTTCTTCGACCCATAGGGCAAGCTTTAGGCCGAAAGAAAGTGGCTCGGCATGGATCCCGTGGGTACGTCCAATCATAGCCGTATATTTATGTTTTATTGCCTGCTGTGCAAGTATAGAAATCAGCTCCTTTATATCTTGACTCAATATATCGATTGCCTCGATGAGCTGAAGGCTTAGGGCGGTATCGATCACGTCAGAAGATGTCAGGCCGAGATGGATGAATCGCGATTCGCTGCCCAGACTGCGGGCTAATGACCCAAGAAAAGCCGTTACGTCATGGTGCGTTTGTTGAAGAATCTCTTCCATATGTTTTAGGTTGACCCGAGCCAGTTTGATCTTAGGTACAGCCTCTCTTGGGATAACGCCGAGCTCCGCCCAGGATTCACAGACGGCTATCTCTACCTCAAGCCATTTATTGAACTTGTTTTCATCTGACCAGATACTTTTCATTTGAGGTCTTGAATATCGCTCAATCATTTACTTGTCTCCCTGTAGTTCGCTTCTATATTTACTGTAGGCATTCCTTATCTTTTCGTATTTTAAGCCGAGTATTTCAGCTGTTAAATAAGCGGCATTCTTAGCGCCCGCCGAACCTATTGCTACACAAGCGACTGGTATACCGGCGGGCATCTGGACGATCGAATATAGTGCATCGACTCCACTTAGCGGGCTACTGGCGAGCGGTACGCCGATAACTGGTATATCAGTCCAGCTTGCCATGACACCTGGAAGGTGAGCCGCGCCCCCGGCGGCGGCGATAATAACCTCTATGCCTCTATCCCTGGCTTCCATGCCAAACTGGCGTACCTTTTCAGGGTTTCTATGGGCTGATATTGTGTTTATCTCATAATCGATGCCCATTTTGCTGAGCACTTCCAGAGCAGGACGAATTGCTTCACCGTCCGATTTGCTCCCCATGACTACGGAGACTACTGGCATATCCTCGGTGTCACCTCCTTGATTTTCAATTAAATTGAACCTTAACTGATGATTATTAAACCCACATCTTTTATACAAATGCGATATCTTTACGGTATTGGCATTCCTTAAAATGGATTCGAGGAATGTTCTCATATACTTTGCTTCGGGCTTCCGCAATATTCTTTCCGGTGGCGACTAAGGTGAGTACCCTTCCCCCACTGGTAGTGATCTCTCCATGAGAGTTCAGTTTAGTGCCGGCATGAAAAACCATGAGATCCCTGTCTAAATTTTCCAGCCCGCTTACGGGAAAGCCGGTTTTGTAGTTACCGGGATAACCACCCGATGCCATTACTACACCAACACAGGCTTCATGCTCCCACTCTATATCGACTTTATCCATATTGCCGCTGGTTGTGGCCATCAAAATATCGAGCAGGTCTGTCTTGAGTAGAGGAAGCACCACCTGGGTTTCCGGATCACCGAAACGGGCATTGAATTCCATTACCTTAGGCCCGCCCTCGGTAACCATGAGTCCTCCATAAAGGAGACCGCGGTAGGGCCTTTTTTCCTCTGCCATTGCCAATACCGTTGGCTTGAGGATTTTTTCGGTTATTTCTCGGTATAACCTTGAATTGGCAAATTTCGGTGGTGTATAGCTACCCATGCCACCCGTGTTTGGCCCTTTATTTCCGTCCAGTGCAGGTTTATAATCACATGCCGATATGGCCCGAACCACGCTTTTGCCGTCAGTAAAGGCAAATGAGCTCATCTCGTTACCAGCAAGATATTCCTCAATTATTATCCTATCTCCAGCACTGCCGAAAACCCTCTCTTTCATTATCCGGTGGATTGCTTCCATGGCCTCCGTAGTCGAATTAGCTACGGTAACGCCTTTACCGGAAGCCAGCCCGTCTGCTTTGATTACAACTGGCAATGATACCTGTTCGAGGTAACGTTTTGCCTTCTCGTATTCAATAAAAATAGCTCCCCCGGCACATGGAATGCCGTGATTCATCATAAGCTGCTTGGCAAAAACCTTGCTCGATTCTATTTCGGCCGCTGCCTGACTTGGTCCGAAAATGGGTATTCCGATGCCTTCAAAGCGGTCTACGATCCCTTCGGCTAACGGTGCCTCTGGGCCGACCACAATAAACTCTACTCTATGCTTTTCTGTCGCTTTTACCAGCGCTTCAAAATCGGTGGGACTAATATCGAGATTACTGGCGATCTGCGCTGTGCCTGCATTACCGGGTGCGACATAGATCGCCTTTACTTTGGGGCTTTGAGACAGCTTCCAGGCCAGTGTGTGTTCTCTGGCACCTCCACCAATAACAAGTATGTTCAGCGTTTGTATCTCCTTTAATTAATACTGTATTCCACCATTACATCTATGTCACCCTGCGGTGCCGATGATTTAACAGTGAAAATGTACGAGCCTTCTTCTGGAGCAACGAATTCAAAGTG